>Ga0181521_10002561_pt1 | contig 21876 bp, 24 predicted proteins | sample PEATcosm2014_Bin_32_FD_119764 | JGI IMG/M metagenome (GOLD analysis project Ga0181521, IMG submission 119764) | Peatland microbial communities from MTU Mesocosm Facility, Houghton, MI, USA - PEATcosm2014_Bin02_60_metaG | ecosystem: Environmental > Terrestrial > Soil > Wetlands > Peat | place...
CTTTCCAGCACCGTCGCCAGCACGATGTTCATGATTCCGATCCCGCCCACCAGCAGCGAAATAGCCGCGATCGCCACCATCACGTAGGTGAAAATCGATTGCGAACGCTGCTGTTCGGCCAGCAGCTCGGCCGGAATGGTCACCACGAAATCGGCGATCTTGTGATGCGTCGAATCGAGGATCGCCGTCACTACCTTCGCCGCGCTTACGCTGTCCGCGCCCGGCTTCAGGCGGATATCGACGCCATCCAGCTCGTCCTTGAAACTGCCGCCCGTGTCGAAGAACCGGTACTGAAACGTATTCAGCGGAATATAGATCACGAAGTTCGGATCCTGCGATTGCGCGGTGCCCGAACCCGAACTGATCTGGTCCTTCAGTACGCCGACCACCCGCAGCCAGGTATCGTTCACCTTCACGAACTTGTCAATCGCCGTGCCGTAGCCGAAAACCGCAACCTTCGCCTTCTCGCCCATGATGCACACTGCCACGCTTGCTTCGTCGCTGCCCTGGTCGAACGGAACGCCTTCCGTAAACTTCCAGTTATGGATCGCGGCATAAGCGGGCCGCACGCCGTAAAGTTCGGGCAGCGCGTCGCCCGGCTTGGGAAACACCTGCGCCGGATGCATGCTCCGGCGCGCCGAAATCTGTTCGAGCTGCTCCACGTTGGCCTGCAGGACGCGGACGTCGCGCTCGGTCAGCCCGGGGGAAGACCGGCGGCGCTGCTGCAGCTCCTGATCGCTCGTGGCGGGCCGGGATTCGATCAGCAGGTTGCGCACGCCCAGCGTTTCGATAAATCGCAGCGATTCCTCGCGCGCTCCCGCGCCGATCGCCAGCATCCCGATCACCGCCCCCACGCCGAAAATGATGCCGAGCGCGGTCAGCACCGTGCGCGTCTTCTGCGACCAGAGATTCGAACCCGCCAGCGCGAAGTCCGATATGTAACGGGTGAAGATGTAGCGGGTCAAATTCACCGCGAAATCACTTTTGCAGCGACTGCATCGCGCTGCCCATGCCGCTGCCCGGCGCCGCTTTCTTCTTCGCCGTTTCAGTGGGATTCGCCATCGCGACCAGCTGGCCTTCCTTAAGGCCCGTCAGCACGACGCGCATCTCGTTCCGCCGCACCAGCGTCACGTCCTTCGGCGTGAAGCCCGCCGGCGTCTGTTCATACACAAAGGTCCGGCCGTCGCTTTCGAACAGCGCCTGGGCCGGCAGCGACAGCACGCCCTTCATCTCATCCGTGGTGACGACGATGTTCGCGCTCATCCCCGGCCGCAGTTCCGCGGTAGGATCGTCCAGCGCTATCTTGCATTCGAAATGGCGGTCCCAGGGCGCGCCGCTGGTTCCCCCAATCTCCTTCACGTGCCCTTTATAAGAACGGCCCGGCACCGCGACGATCCCTATCCGCACCTTCTGCCCGACGGAAAGATGTCCGCGATCGAGTTCCCCGATATTCGCGCCCACCTCCCAGCTGGTGAGGTCGGGAATTTCCGCCACGGCCATCCCGGGGCGCACCAGGTCGCCCACCTGGAAAATCGGCAGCACCATCCCGAAGAAGAGTATGTTGCCGGAACTGTTCTGTTTCACCGAAACATAACCGTCGCGGCCCGCCCGCAGCGTCATGGCTTCGATGTTGTCGCGCGCCGTCTTGGCCTGCGATTCCGCCTTGCTGCGGCCCGCTTCCTGAATGGCGATAGCCGCATCGTTGGTGGCTTTCCGGTTGGCCAGATTGCGCTGCAGCTGCGTCAGATGGTCCTTGGCCGCATCCAGCGCCAGCGTGTTTTCGCGGGCGGTCAAAGGGGGCAGCAGCGGATTCTTGCGAACGTCCAGCTCCGCCAGTTTCACATCCGTCTGCGCTTTGAGCAGTGCGTACCGGTCTTCTTCGTCCTGCGCATCGCGCTGCGCCCTCGCCTGGATCAGATGCTGGTCGGCCTCGGCCAGGTCCGCCTCCGCTTCTTTGAGCTTGTACTCCTGCTCGGTGGTATCGAACTCGGCGACGATATCGCCTTTTTTGACTTCCGTTCCGCTCTCCTTGAGGGAAGTCAGATGCATATCCAGACCGCCCGTCTGAGGCGCTGTCAGTTCCTCCGAATTTCCGCCGCGCAGCGCGCCCCGCGCTGTCACCGCCAGAGTGACATCGCCGCGCAAAACCTTCGCCGTGGGCGTCACGGCTTCCTTCGTGCCCGTAATGTTCCGGTATGCCCGCAGCCCGTACCACCCGGCTGCCCCCAACGCCGCGGCAGCCGCCAGGAAAAGCACGATCCACCGCACCCAATTCGGCTGCCGGGTCTTTCTTGGCGTCCCAGGGCGCGGGGCCTCCGGATGAGCGGCTGTCGGCGACTTTTCGGCGGGTGAAACTGCGGCCGTACTCATCCCGGCTGCGCCCTCATTTCTTTTCCGCCGGAGGCTCGGCCAGCGCCACCGTCGTGCCGGCGTCGATTCCTTCGATCACCACTTCGTCCGGATTTTTCGCTTTGATCCGAACCGTTTTCGGAACGTACTGGCCGTCGGTCTTCACGTAAACCGCGGGCTTGCCGGTGATGGTGAACAGCGCCTTCGCCGGAATGCTGATGGCGTTCGGAATCTTCGTCTCCACCACGTCCGCGCCCGCGTTCATTCCGGGCCGCATGCGCGGATCCGGCTTGTCGAGTTTGGCGAATGCGCGGAAGCTTCGTGTGGGCGGCCATTCGTTGAAACTCTCCTCCGTCAGAGGCGTGATCGAGGTCAGTTTCGCCGAGATCACCTTCTCGGGAAACGCGTCCACGTGAACCAGCACTGTGTCGCCCACCGCGATCCGGCCGCGGTCGGCTTCGTCCACCTTGCATTCCATCTCCAGCGTCGAAAGATCCGGTATTTCGGCCAGAACGCCGCCTGGAACCGCATGATCGCCCACCTTGAACGGCTGCGCATTCATCCATCCCTGCGAGTAATTCGGCATGTAGTTCATTACGCCGTCGAGGGGGCTCTTGAGCTGCATCAGGGACAGCTGATATTCGGCCAGTTCGACCAGTCTCTTCGCCGTATCGCGGCCGCGTTCGAGCGCGGCGATTTTCTGCTCGCTTCCTTTGCGGTGAGTCACCATCGCGGTTTGCTGTACCTTGAGCTTCTCTTCCGCCAGACCCAGATCGATTTGGCTCTCTTCGCCCTGGATTGCGCTCATGACTGCCTGTTTCGAGGCTTCCAGACGCGCCTTTTCGACGTTATACTGCGCCGTCGCCAGGTCGAGCTTGTCCTGATCCTCGGTGATCCTCGCCTGCGCCACCGCCTGGTCGAGTGTCGATTGCGCCTGTTGCAGCGCGGCGTTTTTTTCCTTCAGATCCTGTTCGGTGCGGCTCGGATCGAAACGGATAACGGTCTGGCCTTTCTTTACCTCTCCGCCGGCCTGCGCGGCCCACACGATCTGCAGGTCCGTCACATCGAGCGGCGCGGTTAACTGCTCGGAACGGCGTGCGCTCAGTTCCCCGCGGGATCGCACCAGAACCAGAAACTCGCCCTTGTGAGCGGTGGCGAGGGGAAGGTCCCCTGCCTGCCGTGTGTGGCGAAACTGGCGCACGGCGTATCCCGAGCCTGTCAGAATCAGCAGAAAAACGACCGTCCGTATTATCGGCGCCCAGTGCTTGCGCTTCACTTTGTAACCTCTATATCGACGGCCGCCGAGAGATCCGGAAGCAGATGCGGATCGCTCTGATCCAATCGGAATCGCGCCGTAAAAGACTTGACCGACATACCCAGCGCCGACGTCGCCACCGGGCTCGCCGAACTGTAATGCGCCGTGAATTTCACGTCGGGAAAAGCATCCAAATGCACGATCGCTTTCGCGCCGGGGACCAGCACCGCGCCGTCCGGCTCGCCCACCGAAACCTCCACATCCATGGCCGAGGGGTCGAACACCTTCAGCAGCGGACTGCCCGGCCATAACTGATCGCCTTCCTCCGCGTGACCCAGCGAGTTGTTCCGCCAAACGTTCTGCAGCGCCACCATGCCGCGGATCGGAGACTTCACCAGCAGTTTTTCGGCGTTCCTGGTCTGGCGCTGCACCGCCACCTTCTGGCGGTCGCGCTGAAGTTCCAGAATGCGAAGTTCGGCCTGCTCCGCCAGATCGTGGGACTGGTTGGACCGCTGCAGGCTCGCCGCATGCTCCCCCGCATCGGCAACCTTCGCCTGATTTTTTTCCTGTTCGATCGCGCTCAGCACCGGCCCCTTGCGCGTCTCGATCTCCGCCTTCTTCAGATCGGCCCCGGCCTGCTGAAGATCGGCGATGCGCTTCTCGGCGTTACTGAGGTGTTCGGCTTTCTTCTCTTCGATCTGACGTTCCAGATCGTCGAATTTGGTCTCGGCGTCGCGCAGCAGTTTGAGTTCGCTCGCGCGGTCGAAAGTCGCCAGAGAATCCCCAATCGCAACCGTGGCGCCGTTTTCCGCGAGGGTCGCCAGCGTCAGATTTCCACCCTGGCCTTCGATCCGCGGCACCATCACGCTGATCGAATTGACGGCGCGGACGACGCCAGTGGCCCTCACGGAGCGGCCCGAGTTGCCATGGGACGGCGCTACGCTCGCCGCCCCGAACAAGCCGGCAGCGGCGGCGGTGAGCAAAAAACCGGCAAGGGCGCGCGATCGCAAGGCTGAATTCCGTTAATCTAACGACGCAGTCGAAGCCACAAACGTTTGCTGCAAAATCGAGTCCTAGGTAGGACGCCGAAACCAAGCTAATTGTTTCATGAATTTAGCCGGAAACGGATCGGGGATCACTGTTACCTGGGTGTCACACTGGGATGTCCCATGCCAGTGTCCCCGCCTCCCGTAACAATTGACCTCTACAGCTTGGTTCCAGTGGGGCGGGCGCACTCGCCCGCGGCCCGACCCCCCGGTCGGACCTGCTCAAGCTCTTTCGGAATCCGAAGCTTCCGAGCGGAGGCGCCTTAGCGGTTCTTCGTCACCCGTGGTAGTCTGTTCAAACCGGGACAAAGCCGAGTCGGTCCAGCCATTCCTCCGAGTCCGTGGCCGCCCAAATCAGCAATAAGTCCTCGATAGCAACACCGATATCGAGATCCTGCGCTACGATAATGATCCCCGGGCTTGATCGTGTCTCTCGAAACCGCGCGAAGTGACCCGGCATCGTCTTTCTGTCATGGGTAACCAGAACTCGACCCGATTCCGCAGCCACGCCGATTACGTCGGGGTCGGACAGACCGACAACGCCGGCATCATGGGCGCCCAGAAAATCGACCGACGGCTCCCTCCGGCGGAGCCCAACAGCGATCTTGTGGTTGAAATCGGCATCCGCCAGGAATCGCGGCCTCATGCCCTGGGTGCGTGAGTATTTTGACGTGCCTCGGCAAGCTTCCGGTAGAGCGCTGGGTTGTTTCGCCGCGCTTGTTCCCGCAGCGCCTCAAACTCCTCCTGGCCCTGCCGGAGGTACCGATCCACGACTTCCCGATTGGCTATATAGAAAGCCAGCGCGCCGAAGATCTGCTCAAGACCCAGGGATGGAAAGGATTCAGCGATTCCCTCGGGGGACTCCCCCCTCAGGAATGCATAGACCACCGAGTCTAAGGAAACGCGGGCGTCTTTGATGAAGTAGCCGCCATCGCGCTGCTCGATGTATTCTCTGGCCATAGACAAATCCGCTTCCAGTATACGCCGACCATCGCAGCACGCCGCCGTGGTTGGCCACCGATTTCCGACAGGGTCGCAATGACTTCTCAGCTGCGATATGATTTGAACCGCTCAGGAAGCTTAAGAAAGAAGCTTAAGGAAAAGGAGCCTTTCATGCGCCGCATCAACCAAATTTCGCTCGCCCTGCTATGCGCGTTTTCACTCATGGGGGCCTCGCTGCCCACCACCAAACCGGAAGACGTGGGGCTGTCGAGCGAACGGCTGCAGCGGATCCACGCCATGGTTCTTCGCCACATCGATCTGGGCGATATCACCGGAGGCGTGGTGCTGGTGGCCCGCAAGGGCCAGGTCGCTTATGTCGATATTCAGGGCACCATCGACGCCGAGACCAAAAAGCCCATGACGCGCGACTCGCTCTTTCGCATGGCCTCGATGACCAAGCCCGTGATCGGCACCGCCATGATGATGATGCTCGAAGAAGGCAAAATTCAGTTGGGCGATCCGGTCTCCAAATACATCCCCGAATTCAAGGACATGAAGGTCGCCATCATGCAGACGCCGGGCGGCCCGGGCCGGGGCAATCCGCCGAAGTTCTACACCGTGCCCGCCGACCGTCAGATCACCATTAAGGACCTGCTGACGCACACTTCCGGCCTCTCCAGCGGCCCCATGGGTCAAAGCGAAGTGGCCAAAGTTCGTCGCCAGCCCACCGAAACGCTGGCCGATTACATTCCGCGTCTGGGCTCCACTCCCCTTGAATTTCAACCCGGCACGCGCTGGATGTACAGCCCGAGCGACGGCTTCGACGTGCTCGCGCGCATTGTCGAGATCGCCTCCGGCATGCCGCTCAACGTTTTCCTGAAGCAGCGCATCTTCGACCCGCTCGACATGCCGGAGACCAGCCACTACCCCACCGAAGCGCAGATGCCCCGTCTGGTAACCGCCTATCAGAAGACCGACAAAGGCCTGGTGAAAACCCAGGATTCGCTGTCCATGTCGAGTAAGGTCTACTTCGCCGGCGGTGGCGGTCTGGTGTCGACGGTCGACGATTATTCGCATTTCGCCCAGATGCTGGCCAACGGCGGCGAGCTCTATGGAAGGCGCCTGCTGAGCCCGCTCACGGTGAAGCTGATGAGTTCCGTGCACATCCCGTATACTCTGCCGGGACGTACCCCGGGCGAAGGCTTCGGCTTGAGCGTGCGCGTCATGCAGGACGCGGTCTTCGGCAATCACCGCGTCTCGGACGGCAGCTTCGGCTGGAGCGGCGCTTACGGTACCCACTTCTGGGTCGACCCCAAACAAGAATTGGTGGCCGTCATGATGATCCAAACCCCCATCCGCGAAATGCGGCCCGAGTTTGAGAACGCCGTCATGCAGGCGGTACTCAAATGATTGTGGGGCGGCCATTCGTGGCTGCAGCCGCTTTTCAGGCGGCCCTCTTCTTTTTCCCCGTTGCCGCCTCCGCGCAGATCCTGCTCGATGGCGAGTGGTCGCCCCAATATCACGAAGATCAGCCGGAGCGCATCCCCGGTCCCGATCTGGTGGATTATCTCGGCCTGCCCATTAACGATGCGGCGCGCCAGAGAGCCGAAAGCTGGGATGCGTCGCGGCTCACGCTGCCGGAAGAGCAGTGCCGCGTGCACGTCTCGCCCTATATCTACCGTGGCCCGCTCGACCTGCGCATCTGGCAGGAGAAGGATCCCGAGACCCAGCAGGTCATCGCCATCAAAAACTACATCAGCACCTGGTCGCAGTTTCGAACCATTTGGATGGATGGCCGCCCGCATCCGCCCGCCTGGGCGCCTCACACATGGATGGGATTCTCCTCCGGCAAATGGGAGGGCGAAGTTCTCACGGTCTCGACCACGCACATCAAGACCGGCTGGGTGCGGCGCAACGGCGTCGTCATGAGCGATCAGGCCACCATGACCGAACACTTCATCCGCCATGGCGATTACCTGACCCATGTGATGATCCTGAACGACCCGGCCTATCTCACCGAGCCCCTCATCAAGACCGAGGATTTCCAGCTCAATCTGCACGCCGCCAATGCGTCGTGGGTCTACCATTGCCGGTCGGTCGTTGAGATCACGAGCCGGCCTGAAGGAGCTGTGCCTGGCTATCTTCCCGGCGCGAATCCTTTCTTGAAGGAGTTCGCCGATCGCTACAAGCTTCCCGAAAACGCCGTGCTCGGCGGCCCCGAGACCATGTATCCGGAATACCGCGCGAACATGCTCAAATCCGCACGCCCGGTTTCAAAGAATCGCGTTGTGCCCGTCCCCGCGCCGCCATCGGAGATTCAGGTCGAGAAGATTCAGGGCAACGTCTACCTGCTGGTGGGCGATGGCGCAAATATTGTGGTCCAAACCGGCGAGCAAGGCGTCCTGCTGGTCGATACCGGGCGCGCGGAGCTTTCATCGAAGATGATCGCCGCGGTCCGGAAGCTTTCCGCGCTCCCCATTCGCTGGATCCTGAATACCGGCCCGGATGCGGATCACGTGGGAGGCAACAAAGCCGTTGCCGACATCCTCGGCTCCTCGCGGCACATCGAATTGGTCAACACGCCGTTCGCCCAGGCGGTCGAGAATGTTGAGATCGTCGCCAGCCAGGCCGTTCTCAACCGCATGGGCGCACCGGAAGGAAAGAAGCCGGCCTACCCGTCGGAAGCATGGCCCACCGAAACATTCGTCGTCGATAAGGATGAGGTTTTTTTCAACGGCGAGGCCATCGAAATGTTTCACGCGCCGGCGGCGCACACGGACGGCGACAGCATCGTGTTCTTCCGCCGATCGGATGTCATTGCCACCGGCGATCTGTTCGATACCGACCACTATCCGGTGATCGACATTTCGCGCGGCGGCAGTTTGCAGGGGATCATCGACGGCCTCAATAAGGTGATCGATCTGGCGATTCCGGCGTATTCCGAAGAAGGCGGAACGATGGTGGTTCCGGGACACGGCCGCATCTGCGACGAAATCGACGTGGTGGAATACCGTGACATGTTGACCATCATCCGGGACCGTATCCTCGCTATGATCCGGAAAGAGATGACGCTCGCCCAGATCCAGGCGGCGAGGCCCACGATGGACTACGATCCCCTTTATGGCTCGACCAGCGGCGCGTGGACGACGGATATGTTTGTCGAGGCGGCATGGAAGGGTCTGGCAAGCCGAAAGCGGTAATGATATGATTCACCCCAGAGACATCTGACTCACGCCGGAGGCGACTCCGGGAAGAAAACGGACAGAATTTCAAGGAGCTTTTGCATGAAGACTAGTTTGCTATGTGTTTTGGCGATCGGCTTGGGCCTTTCGGCGATGCCCGCGCTCGCCCATCATTCGTTTGCGGCCGAATACGACAACAAGAAGCCTGTCGATTTGACGGGGACGGTTACAAAGGTCGAATGGATGAACCCGCATGCCCGGTTCTACCTCGACGTGAAGGATGACTCCGGCAAGGTGACCAACTGGGAATTCGAACTGGGCAGCCCGAATGGCCTGATGCGCCAGGGTTGGACCCGGAATTCCATGAAGATCGGCGATGTAATCAACGTGCAGGGCGCCATGGCAAAGGACGGCTCCAATCTCGCTAATGCCAGGACGGTCAAACTGACCGATGGCAGACGGTTGTTCGCCGGCTCCGCCAGTGAAACGGGCAGGGACGAGAAAAAAGAACAGTAACCGGTAACCTCCGCTTCTTCTTCAAGACCGGTGTTCGCCCGCCCAGCTTTTATGCAGAGCGGGCGAACCCGGTCTACGTGTGTGTGGGCATAGTGCGTTTCAACTCAATACTGATCGCTCTCGTTTGTCTCGCGCCTTTACAGATCGAGGCGCAGTGGCTCGACTACCCCACTAAGGGCATTCCCCGCAACCCAGACGGCAAGGCCAACCTCACCGCGCCCGCGCCTAAATTGCCGGACGGCAAGCCCGATCTCTCCGGCCTGTGGCTGGGCGACCAGTGGAGTCCCGCGGGCCGTCGTCCCAATCCTCCCGGCGCTGCCAGACCCAGTCCGCCGGAAATGTTCCCATGGGCGCAAAAGGTGTTCGACGAACGCAGCGCCAGTCACATCAAAGACGATCCCGAAGCCCGCTGCATGCCGCAGGGCGTTCCCAAAGCCAGCACGCTCCCCTATCCGTTCGAGCTCATCAACGCACCGGGGAAGCTGGTCATGCTTTACGAAATGTATTCTCTGCGCCGCGAGATCTTCACCGATGGCCGCGAGCTGCCCAAAGAGTTCATCAGCCCCAGCTGGATGGGTTACTCGGTGGGCAAATGGGACGGAGACGAATTCGTCGTTACCACCGCCGGCATCAACGATCAGGTCTGGAATATCGATCTCGCCGGCCATCCCCACTCCGACGTTCTCCGCGTGACCGAGCGTTTCCGGCGGGTGGATTTCGGACACATGGATATCCAGGTGACGATCGACGATCCCAAGACGTATACGAAGCCGTGGATTATGCCTGTTATGCGCTACACGCTGCTGCCGGACACGGACCTGCTCGAATTCGTTTGCGAAAAGAATGTCGATCCACAGCATATGGTGGGCAAATAGAAATGAGAATCTCCCTGGCCGCGCTTCTTCTTTTCACCTCATTGCTCCCACGCGCATTCGCGCACCACTCCTTCGCGGCCGAGTTCGACGCCAAAAAACCCGTGGAGCTCAAGGGCACGCTCATCGAGCTGGAGTGGGTGAATCCCCACGCATGGATTCACATGGAAGTGAAGGATGAAACCGGCAAAGTGACGAAATGGGATTGCGAGCTCGGCAGCCCGAATCTGCTCATGCGCAGCGGATGGCGGCGCGACTCCCTCAAAAAAGGCGACGTCATCATCGTGAACGGCTCCGCGGCCAAGGACGGCTCGAACCTGGCCAATGCCAAAACAGTGAAGCTGGCCGACGGCACGCGCGTGTTTAACGCAGGATCGTCCGGCGACACCGGTACCCCCGGCGCGCCCGTTCAGTAACCGGTTAGAATCGTAGCAGTACGATGCGGGAATACGTAGAGCGGCGCGGCGAGGGCCTTTATGTGGCGGGCACACGCGTCTCGTTAGCCTCCGTGGTTCATCACTTCCGGCTGGGCGCCTCGCCGGAGACCCTACTTCAGAAGTTTCCCGCGCTCGCGTCTCTCGGAGCTGTTTATGGCGCGATAGCCTTCTATCTGGAAAATCAGGCAATGGTCGACGCCTTGCTGGCCGGCCAGCAACAAAAGTGGAAGGAATTTGAGGACAAAGCCGATGCGCCTCCTCGCGGCTTGTCCCGCGGAGTTGAGCACACGCGGCCGGCGGGATGAAGGTTGGCTTTCGGGCCGACAACGATCTCGACCGGGACATCGTTCGGGGGCTGCTTCGCCTGGAGCCGAGAATCAATTTTGAGGCGGAGCCATTGAACGACCTCGACGACGAAGCTGTGCTTCTGATCGCCTTGCGGGAAGACAGAATACTCGTCACCCATGACATCAGCACTGTTCCACCGCTCTTTTTCCGTCTGCGCGAAGACCGCCAGCTTCCGGGGGTGATCCTCATACCCCAAAGCTACGCGGTCGGCAAGGCTGTCGAACAGCTCCGCCTGATCTGGGTTTTGACGGAATCAATTGAGTGGCGAAACCGCATCTGTTATCTGCCCACACTGGCGGATTTCATCCCGTGATCGCAGCCGCTGTCATGCGGGTCTCCGGCTGCTTGTAAACTCCTGGTTTTCGCTGCACAATACAGAATCGTCCCCCGGAATCGATGCCGATCACCACCACTCTCAACCTGACGGTCGCAGACTACAACGACGCGACCCACTGGTATTGGCGTTTTACTGACGCAAAGGGAGGCTTCCTCGCCGACCAGGAGGTTCAACTCAATCCCAAGACTCCGAATACGAGGGCTTCCTCGACCTTCCCCGCTATCTCGCCATTCACGCCGCACCCGACCGCCGCCGCGAAGACGAAGCGCGCCTCGTCCGCCAGGTAGGCGAATGGATGGGCCAACATTTCTACGGCCCCATCGGCGAAAAGATCCTCGACGCCGGCACGCCCGCCCTAGTCCATGTGCGAATTCCGAAGGATGCAACTGAAGCCGCCGGACTCCTCTATCGCCCTTGGGAACTCGGCTACGTGCGCATGAAGCCTCTGGCCCTCCAGGATGTCTCGCTCATATTCGAAGTCGAGGGCGAATCGTCCCCCGTAAAGCGCGTGCCCGTCCGCGAACGTCTGCGCATCCTCGCCGTGTTCAGCCTGCCCGTCGACGCCAGCGCGCTCAACCTCCGCCAGGAACGCTATGAGCTGAGCCACGGCATTCGCGCCATCGGCCAGCGCCGCGGCGCCGCTATCGATCTCCGCGTCCTGCAGTACGGGGGTTACGCGCGACGCTCGGAGCCAACTCAGAACGGTATTAGAGCAGATATCTATTTCTAGATCTCTTGCTGACGATGCGCGAGATCCTGGAAGACGGCGAAGGATGGGATATCGTTCATTTCTCGGGGCACGGTCTCGCCGCGCATCTGGTGTTGGAGAAGTCCGATGGAACGCTCGACCTGGTGCCCTCGGATGAACTCACGAAGCTCTTGCGGCCCGCGCGTGGACGCTTGAAGTGGGTGACGCTCTCGGCTTGCTTCTCCGCGGCAGCCACCATTGAGGAGACGAGGCGCTGGCTCGGATTGGAACCCCATCGCACGACGATAGCCGCGGGAGATGCCCGCGAACTCGAGACCGTGGCGCGCGCCCTTGTCCAGTCGCTGGATTGCGCTGTCCTCGCCATGCGCTATCCGGTGGGCGACCAGTTTGCCATAGATCTCGGCCGCGATCTGTTCGAAGGCGTACTCGAAAAGAAGCAATCCCTCGCGCGGGCCCTGCAAGTGGCCCTCCCCGGGTTGGTCGAGAAGCCCGACGTGGCAGCCATCGCGGTAGCCACGCCCACACTTTTCGGACGCTATTCCGCGGACTTGGAAGTGACGCTTCCCAAGGGCGAGAGTCCGCTACGCCTCGGGCTTGCTCATTTCCCGCCGGAGCCCGAACGGTTCGTCGGACGCGTGGGACTGTTAACACGGGCTCGCCAGGCAATTGCTCCCGACAGCCCTCACACCGGCATACTATTTCACGGGATGTCCGGTGGTGGCAAGACAGCCTGCGCGCTCGAACTCGCCTGGCAATATGAGGACATCGACCGGTTCCAGCACTTTGTCTGGTTTCAGGCCCCGCCGGAAGGCCACGACATCTCCGTTGCGTTGGTGAACTTTGCCAGCCAGTGGGACATCCAACTACCTCAACCCGATCTGCCGCTTCTCGCCATCGCCGGTGAAGACGAAGCCACCTTCACCGCCAACCTGCCCCGGTTGACGCGTCTTCTCGCCCAGCGCAGCGTGCTGATTGTCCTGGATAACGTGGAGCGCCGGTTCGCGAGAACGGCAACTGGCGGGATGCGCGCTGGGAGAAGCTCATTGCGGCATTGTTGGCTCACCGGGGCCAGAGCCGCCTGGTGATGACGTCGCGAATCCGCCCACAGCCTCTCGATGCAAAGGTTCTGGCGCTCCCGGTGCATTCGCTGGCTCTCGATGAGGCGGCCTTGCTCGCGCGGCAGTCGCCGTACTTGGGCGCATTATTGCGAGACCCGGCGCACCGGCCGCTGGTGATTCAGACGCTCAAGCTTGTCCAGGGACATCCGGAGTTACTGAAGCTTGCCGAGGCGCAGGCGAGCAGCCATGAGCGGCTCGCCGCGCATCTGGACCGGGCGCATGGGGCCGCAACCGGTCAGTTGGATGCGTTCTTCCAAACCGGCGAATCCGCACTCGATGCAGGTGAGTTCCTGAGGACGCTTCAGGCTTGGACGAGGTCGGTTTCCGGCTCTCTCCCGGAAGCGGCACAAACTCTGTTCCACCGTTTGTGTTGCCTGGAGGAGGGGGATCGGGAGGAACGGATCGTCAAGGCGATTTGGGGCGACGCAGTCTTTACACCGCGAGAACTGGTGGAGGCCGGGCTCGTCGACGCGGCATACCACATCCATCCAGGCGTTGCCGAAGCGGGGCGCGAACAGGCGGGTCCGGAACTGCGGGACACTGTGGATGCTGAGTTGTCTTCGTTTTGGAGTGGACAATTCATCCACGCGTTGCAAAACGAAGGCACCGGGATGGGTGCCGGGATCCTGCGGGCGTGTCGCAGCGCCGCTCCGTATCTGATGCGGCAACGACGCTGGGGCGATACACAGGTATTGCTGGAGCAGGTGATCAGAAGGGACAAGTCGCCAGCCACTGGGTCAGCAGTTCTGCCCCCGATGCAGAAGATCGCCGAGATCGTGGAAAGTACGCAGGAAGGCCCCACGGCGGCAGGCGTCTTTGGAAGAGCCTTGTTTGCGGCTGGGCGAACGGATGAGGCGGAGGCCGTCTTCCGAAGAGTGGAGCAGCAAGCCGAAGACCTGGGCCAACATAGCGTCGCGTCCGCCGCAGCGGGTGACCTGATCAACCTGCTGCATCATGCCGGTCATTTTGAGGCAGCGCCCAGCGCCGTTGAGCGAAAGAAGGAATATACTCGCCGAGCGGGACTGGGCCGTTGGACGCAGTTGGGTAATGAAACTCGGCGGCTACAGATCCTGAACGGGGGAGCACATTATGAAGCAGTGCTCGCCGCAGTGAACACAGGGCGGGAGGAGATATAAGAGTTGGCCCGAGTCTCGGACCGAGAAAGAGGGGATCGACCCATGGGGAGGCAGGGAGGCTCTCGCGGGCACTGGCCTCGACGCAGCCGTCAACCTCAGGCGGTGGCAGGAGGCTCTTTCGCTGAACGACGAAATCATCCAACTCAAGGTCAGACGGGGAGCGACCCAGCTCGAGGTGGCGAGGACACGGTACAACGATTACGCCCCGCTTGTTGGCCTGCACCGCCACAGCGAAGCTCGGAGCCTGCTAGACGATTGCCGGCCTGTTTTCGAACTTGACGGAAGCAGCTCAGACCTCGGCCACATCCATTCGGCTCTGGCTGACGTTGAGAATGGTCTTCTGCATCCTCAGGAAGCCATCAGCCATCAGAGCGTTGCGCTTCGCTTTAGCTACGCCCGCGGTGAACCCCTTTCCTGTGCCATCGGCCACTTCAATCTGGCGATTTATCTGATCCGAACAAAGACCGGAGCGCACTTGGCGCCAGCTCATCGTTTGGCGAGCGCGCTGATCTGGCACCAGACTAACCAGGGGCGAATGCCAGTTGCTGTCAACGCCCTGAAGACGGACCTCGCCTCGGCAGGCCCCACCGACCTGCCTGCCAACTTCGACGAACTCTGTACGCTCGTCGAACAAACCGAAGGCGTCCGCTTTCGCGACCTCTTCTCCCGGCTCCCGCAACGCGCCGCGTCGGGCGATGAAGCGTTGCGCGCGGTCCTCGAAATGGCCCGCTAAATCCCCATAGCCTCCGCGTAGGCCCGGCGAACCTCTTCCGGCTGCCCAGCCTGAAAAGGATACTCACCCGCATACTGCTTCCCCAGCACCGGATGCTTCAGCAACTCCTCGCGGCTGAGGCTCTCCGTGAGGAAACGCCGTTCGGCCACCGGCAATCGCACGCCGGCGTTCAGGGCCGGATCGCGGATCACCCCTTTCGGATCCTCGCCTCTGCCGATCGCCGCCAGATCGTCGAGGAACCGCTGCCGCAGCAGGATGACGCCACGATCCCCCGTGCCCAGGTGCTCCTGCGTCCGGTCGGCGATGGTTCCCTGGCCAATCCACGCCACGAAATCCTGATTCATCACATGGCTCGAAATCCAGCGGCCGGTCGCCTCATCCTTCACCGGGCCGTGCCAGCCGGGAATCCGTTCCTGCACGTAAGGCTCCTGTTCGCGGGGAACTCGGGTAAACGCCCACGTGACGCTCAGCGTGTTCTCGTCGTCGATCGGCACGCGCCATTCGAAGTGATCGCCCGGGAACAGCGCATTCGGCCAGAGGCACACGCGGCCCGTGGTCCACATGGAGTCCCGCTCGGTCATTCCCTCGCGAAGCCGCCGGTAGACGAAGCCGTAGTCGAACTCCTCGAATTCCAGCTTCAGATGACGCGGCGAGTAGGGCCCCAACTGGTCGCCCAAACGCACGCTCCAGTTCATATGCATCCACTCGAAATGCAGCGGATCGATGGAATTTTCCTGGCATTGCAGCCAATTGCACGGCACGTCCGCGAAAACGATCTGGACGAAGCCGTTCTTCCATGAGAACGGCTCCCAGTCGGGCACCAGAGGTGCGGGTTGCGGTCCGAGATATGCCCACAGCAGGCCTGCCTTCGCTTCCACGGGATACGCTTTGATGTGGATCTTGTCTTTGAAGCGCGCTTCCGGCGCGGCCACATCTTCCCAGGGCTGCTCCACGCATCTGCCCCTCTCGTCGAACCGCCAGCCGTGATAGTTGCAGCGCAGCCCGCATTGCTCCACGAAGCCGTAGGAAAGGTCGGCGCGGCGGTGGGGACAGTGGCGATCGATCAGCCCGAACGCCCCGCTGAGATCTTTGTAAAGCGTAAGGTCTTCTCCCATCAGCCTGATGGGTTTGATAGAAGCGCCGGCCTTGATGGGGATGCTCTCGAACTCCGAGACGGCCGCGATCGGCATCCAGTAGCGGCGCAGTAGTTGACCCATCGGCGTGTCCGCACCAACCTGAGTCAGAAGTTGGTTTTTCGCTTGATCCAACATGTCAAGCCAGTATATTGCGCCGCTATAGTCTGCCGCCGTACCTCAAAGGACGGTGCCTCGGAGGACGCTACCTCGGAGGACGGCCGCTCAGAGCACGGCCGGCTCAGTTGCATTCATCTCGGAGTCGATGTGGGAAATCATGTCTTCGACGCGCGCACCGTGAGCCAGCCCGCGCACAAGGTGGCCTTCCAGCTCTCCCAGACGTTTCTTGAGCCCGGCGAGGTCCGCCGCCGTTTGTTCCAATTGTTCGCCTACGTCCTTGAATACCGTCGCCAGCCGGGGTCCCCCGCCTTCGGCCATTTCGATCTTTCCAGTCAGATAAATGGGCCGCAGAGAATGGCTGGAAGCGATCAACTTATCCTGGGATTCGGTCAATGTTTTCAGTCTGTCCCCGATGGCTGCCAGGCTGCTGAGCGCCCGCCGCACGGTCTCGCAGGATGTTGTAGTCAGGCATCCGATCGCCCCTTCCGTGGCCTGATCCATGCCGTCCCCAATCCGAGCGGAACTGGCAATACGCGCGTACGCATGATCGAAGAGTTCGTGGGCGAACTGCGCGGTCATCTCAATCTGCAGCTTCGCGGCGCTCAAGCCAAACACCACCAGGTCCACATCCCGGACTAATTCGACTAACGATGCGGCGAGGCGAGCCCCTTCCTGCGTGATTTCCAGGCTTAAGACTCGCAGCCAATCGAGCACCGGGCGCAGGCCGGCAGCCTTGCTTCCCAATCTGTCGGCCTCGATCGCCCCGTTCAGCGCCGACACTCGGAGGGACTCCGATGTGTCCGTGACCTTCCCCGATTTTTCACCCACGTCCTTGTTGATCTCGACATAGGTTTCGAGATCGGCGAACAAAATATTCAGGATCTCGACAAGCTTGTCGAACATTTCAGCTGTAGCCCAGAGCGAATCCAGCTCCGCGGACCGGTTTGCCGCGTCCGGCTTGAGCACAGCCGGTACAAAGGCGCGGATCGCTGCCTCGCGGCTCTGCATCTCCACCTTCAGCACGTGGTGCATGAACTCGTCGTAACCGCTGAATCCGAGGGCGTGCAGGCTGGTGCCCAGCGCTTCTCTCGACGCGGCGATGGCCGCCTTTCTGTCATTCGCCTCGCTTTCAATGGAGGACTCAATCGCTTTAAGCTCCCCGTACAGTTGCTCCACCGGGGCCAGCAGCGGCGAGGTTGGCTTGAAGCGGACGGAAAGATAGCCGCCAGGTACGGCAACCACCAGGGCGACGACCCAGTAATAGCGTCCGTCATGCGCGAGGTTCTTCACATAAGCGACAATCGGACGGCCGTCCTGAATGTAATCCCACAGGACCTGGAATACGATCCGCGGCATATCCGGATGCCGAATGATATTGTGCGGCCTGTTCTCGAGTTCTTTCCACGAATATCCGGCAATACGCTGGAAGACGCTGTTCGCCCGCAGGATGCGACCCTTGGGATCCGTAGTGGAGAAGAACAACTCCTCGACGGCGAAATCGCGCTGTTCGTTAATTAATTCAATTTGCGTAAAAATTTCCGATCATTTAGCCTGAATTGATTGTACCGTTTGACATCCGCCGCAAACTTGCGAACGTCTTTGCGCTTTCCCGTGCCGAGTCGATATAATCCCCGCTGAGCCAGGAGGAGAAAAAATTTGATCATCGACGCCCACGGACATGTGACCGCGCCCGACAAGCTCTACGTATACAAAGCCGGACTTCTATCCCACCGCGGCGCGCACGGACGCGGCAGCGCCGGAGCCTCCGACGACGACGTCAAGCATGCCTTGAACGAACCCGTCTTCGGCGGCTCGTCGCATCTCGACCAGCTGAAGGAAGTGGGAACGGACATGCAGCTCGTCTCCCCGCGTCCCTACCAGATGATGCACAGCGAGCATCCCAGGCTCGTAAACTGGTTCATGGAAGAGACCAACAACATTATCGCGAAGCAAACCAGGCTGTATCCGAACGTGTTCCGCGGCGTCTGCGGGCTGCCCCAAAGCCCCGGCGTCAGCCCGAGCAACTGCATCAAAGAGCTGGAGCGATGCGTCAGGGAACTCGGCTTCGTCGGGTGCCTCATCAATCCCGACCCCGGCGAGGCCAGCGGCATTGAAACCCCGGCGCTGGGAGATCGCTACTGGTATCCGCTCTACGAAAAACTGGTCGAGCTGGATATTCCGGGCCACGTCCACTCCGCCGGCTGCCGCTCCGACCGGCTGCCCTATTCGCTTCATTTCATCAACGAAGAAAGCATTGCCGTAGTGTCGTTGCTGAACTCGAACGTGTTTAAGGATTTCCCCACGCTCAAGATTCTGGTCTCGCACGGCGGCGGCGCGATTCCTTATCACTGGGCCCGCTTCGAAGCCAGTTCGCTGCGCACTCCCGGCGCCACCCGTTTCTCCGAGCGCATGCGGAACATCTACTACGACACTGTGTTGTATTCCAGCGACTCGCTGGCGCTGCTGATCAAGACCGTGGGCGCGGACCGCTGTCTGTTCGGCACGGAGCGGCCTGGCGTGGGAACCGTCAAGGACCCGCGCACCGGAAAATGGCTGGATGAGACGCGCTATCTGATCGAGGCCTTCGACTGGCTGGGCGCCGCCGACAAGAAGCTGATCTTCGAAGAAAACGCCAGAAAACTCTTCAAGCTCGACAAGGCGGCCCAGTCATGAAGACGACCAATCTGCTGATTCTGCTGTCAGCCCTGCCCTTATCCGCCCAGCTTAAGGACATCACAGTCAATTACCCGGCCAAGGCTACCGCCAACTGGCCGCTCTTCCTGGCGAAAGAAGGCGGCTATTACCAGAAGTACGGCCTCGACGCCAAGCTGGTCTTCGCCGTGCATCCCGCCGGCATCGCCATGCTGGTGAGCGGCGAGGCGCAAATGACCAACTACCCGATGGACCAGGCCATGCAGGCCGCCATGCGCGACGGATCGCTCGTCATCGTGGGCGTTCCACAGAACAACGGGCTGTTCGCCATGATGACGCGCAACGAAATCAAAAGCGTCCGCGATCTGAAGGGCAAACGGTTCGGCGTCAGCCAGCTCGGCGACCCGCCCTACAGCTTCGCGCTGGCCATTCTCGGCAAGTTCGGCATCGGCCCGCGCGATGTCGAGTGGGTCCCTTTGGGAACGGACGGCAACGGGCGCGTCGCGGCTCTCGTCAGCGGACGCGTCGACGCCACCATGGTGCCTCCGCCCGCTTATTTCAAGCTCGAGCCGCTGGGCTTCAAGGCGATCGCCAATCTCGCCGATAATCCGGACCTCTACGCTCCGCTGGCTTACGTATTCAAGAAGAGCGAGATCGCCGCCAATCCCAAGCTGCCGGAATTGATGATCAAAGCGCAAGCCGAAGCCATCAAGCGTTTCTACGACGACAAGGCTATGGCGATGAAGGCGTATGCGGTATACGACACGCAGAGCCCGGCCGACATCGAACGCATCTACGATCACGACAAGAAGGCCAACACTTACGAGCGCGTCCCTTACGTGCTGGCGCCGGCCGTCCGCTACATCGCCGATCATCAGGCGGATGCGAATATCGCGGCGCAGATGAAGGCTTACGATTTCCGCAAGGTGATCGATAACAGCATCGTCGAGCGCCTGGTCCGGGAACACTTTTTCGAGCAACTGTTCGGTCCCGGAATTAAGGCGGAAGAAGATTCCAAATCGAAACTGGCCTTCAAGTAGACTGGACCCTATGGCAGAAATAGTTCTGGGTATTGGATCGTCGCACGGCCCGCTGCTCTCCACCCCTCCCGAGCAGTGGGACCTTCGCGCGCAGGCCGATCGCGAAAACAAGAAGCACTGGTATCGCGGAAAAACGTACGACTACGAAACGCTCCTGCGCGAGCGAGCCCCCGGATTCGCCGCCGAAGTGACCGTCGAGTCCCGGCGAAATCGCTTTTCGCAATGCCACCGCGCTATGGAACAGCTCACGCGCAAATTCAGGGAAGCCGCGCCCGAAGCTGTCGTAATCGTCGGCAACGATCAGCGGGAGTTTTTCGATGAAGGCCTCACGCCGTCCATCACCGTATATCGCGGCGCGGAGATCAAAAACCTGCAGCATCTGCCCAAGGACAATCCGCCTGGGATCAACATCGCCGAGCCGGGAAACTCACCGCTCGAGGGCGCCACGTACCCCGGTGCGACTGCGCTCGCCGATCACATTCTCGATTCCCTGGCCGGCGACAATTTCGATCTGGCGCAATCGGATACCACGCCCAAAGCCGCGCCGCGCGGGGGCATTCCGCACGCTTACGGCTTTCTCTATCACTCGATTCTGGGTGACACGCCTCCGCCCAGCGTCCCGATCATTTTGAACGTGCACTTTCCGCATAACGTGCCGAAGAACCGGCGATGCCTCGATCTGGGCCGCGCCCTGCACCGCGCCATCAAAAGCTTCAACGGCGTGGGTCGCGTTGCCGTGATGGCATCCGGCGGCCTGACTCATTTCGTGATCGACGAAGAACTCGACCGCGGGATCCTCGCCGCCATGAAGGAAGGCGATGAAAAGGCCCTCGCGGACATCCCGGAGAGCCTGTTCAAGGTGGGTACCGCGGAAATCAAAAACTGGTATCCGGTGGTTGCGGCGATGAACGAGACAAACCTCAACTACCATCTGGTCGATTACGTTCCCTGCTACCGCTCGGAAGCGGGGACCGGCAACGCCATGGCCTTCGTCTACTGGGATTAAGCCTGCGATCGCGCGGCGGGACTCTTCCGCCTGACAGCGCGCCGCACCAGCATCGCCGCCAACAGGACTCCGATCGCGCCGTAATATGTCGGCTCCGGCGTCACGCCCAAATCCGCTACACGCTCGGGACCGGGCACGAACGGTCCTCCATCCACACTAAGCTCGGTGAATATGTCGAAGTAGCTGCCGAATCTCCACTCCATAGGATTACCTCCGACGTTCGTGACCGTCGTTTGACCCGTGCTCGATTTGCCGGGATTCAGCACGGCTTGAATGGTATGTCCGTTTAACGAACCGGTCAGATCAAGCGACGTGATCTGGTCGCTGAACGTCCCCGTTTCACTGAAAGCAGTCCTGTCGAAATAGGTGATGTCGATCTGCCCGTTCAGCGTGACGGGGCTGATAAACGCTCCGGGTGTGCCCCCGACATTCTGGTATGCATTCGCCGTAAGGGTCACGGTGGAATCCGTCACCTCGTTGCCGCCCACAATGTTATTGCTGGTGACATCGAAGTTGGAGATCGTGATGTTCTCGAGGCAAACGACAGATACGCACGTATTCGGCACGGAGTAGACACTGTCCGCGGGCGGTACGAGCGGGCTGGGTTCGAAAACGTCGGCCAATGCGAATGGTGCAAAGGCCAGGGAAGCGGTCAGTAAGCAGGCACGGAAACGATTGCGGCTGTTAGGTTGCGGCATCTTGGCTCCTTCGCCGGATCTCCATTCTGGCTCCCAGCTTGTCGGCCATTATACACCAGGCTTGCGCGCCATATTACGGCGCGGTCCAATTCCAATCCACCAGGCGCAGGCCTTTGATGCAGTGAATGACGGTGTTCGTGCAGGGCTACTGCGCCGCCGCTGGAGAAGGCCCCGGATTGCCGACCGTGCCCCGGTCCACTTTGGTCGCCTTGCCCTGCTTCTCCAGATCGCGCGCGCCGGTCAGCGC
>Ga0181521_10002562_pt1 | contig 21860 bp, 18 predicted proteins | sample PEATcosm2014_Bin_32_FD_119764 | JGI IMG/M metagenome (GOLD analysis project Ga0181521, IMG submission 119764) | Peatland microbial communities from MTU Mesocosm Facility, Houghton, MI, USA - PEATcosm2014_Bin02_60_metaG | ecosystem: Environmental > Terrestrial > Soil > Wetlands > Peat | place...
CGAGCGCATGGGCGTGATGAAGAACCTGATCGAGCAGACCACCGACAACATGAATAAGGTCACCGGCGCCGTCAACAACCTGCAGAAGACGCTCTCGCAGCAGAACAACGACATGAGCGGCAAGGTGGACCAGGTGTCCACCCAGGTGCAGGCGCTGCACGATTCCCTCGACGAGATGCGGGCGCGGCTGAACAAGCTGAGCACGCAGCTTGACCAGTTCGCCTCGCAGCAGCAGAACCTGCCCTCGCAGGCGCCGGGCGTGCAGCCGGGCGCGCCGGCGGTGCAGGCACCGCCTGCCGAGGTGCTCTACAACGGCGGCCTGCGCGACTACAACGCCGGCAAGTACGATATCGCCAGCCAGGAGTTCAACGATTACTTGAAGTTCTATCCCACCACCGACCTGGCCGGGAATGCGCAGTTTTATCTGGGTGAGATCGCGTATCGGCAGGGCAACTTCCAGGGCGCCATCCAGGCGTATGACGCCGTGCTGCAGCAGTATCCCGGTGGGAACAAGGCCGCGGCCGCGCTGTTGAAGAAAGGCTATGCCCTGATCGAACTGGGACAGCGGGACGCCGGGGTGCACGAGCTGAACAGCCTGATCGCGCGCTATCCGCGCTCGGTCGAGGCAGCGCAGGCGCGCGAGCGGCTGCGGCAACTGAGCACTCGGAAAACCTCTCCCAGCCACAGACCGGCGGACCAGTAGGAGCCGGGGCAGACTACGTCCCGTCCGGCAGCCCTTTCAGGCAATAGCGCAGCTCGGCTGCCAGTTCCAGCACGCGCATGCCCGGCTGCACCATGATCTTGCAGGAGAGTCCCAAGCGCGCCGCCGTGCCCTCGCCCATGTCATAGCTGATGCGGCAGTATTGGCATTCCTCGTTCCAGCAGAAGCGGCCGTAAGGAACGGTGTCCGGCGCCAGGTACTGGAAGGCGCGCAGCAGGGTGTTCGCCTCCGGGACCTCGTATTCCCTGCCCTTCAACGTGATCTTGACCAGCTTTTCAAACGGACGAAAGATGGGCCCCGGGTGGCTCATGGCTGGATTCTACAGAAGCCGGCGCACCGCGGAAAAAACCAAGCCGCCCCCGAGGGGCGGCTGGTAGTTAATCCGCGGCAAAATCCGTGCTACTGCGCGTTGATGGCGCGGTGGTGATGTTTGTGGTGCCTGTGGTGATGGCGCCGCTCGGTGCTGGTGCTGATGCTGTCGGATTGCACGCTGTTTGTGCTGGGCGACGATGGCATGGCCTGGGCTCCGGCCGCGGGCGCCACGAGCAGCGCCGCGAACAGGAGCAAGAAAAGCTTCTTCATTCGAGAAATCCTCCCATGTGCGCCCGGTGGCGACGGAGAGCAATCGCCTCCGGGGCTTGATTCAACATAACCCTGGCCGGGCAGCATCGCAATCAGGCATTCGTATCCGGTGTTAGCTTCCGCGGTAACCGATTTCCCGGAAAAGGTGCGTCCCGATGTCACGCCGATGTGAAACCGCCGTCACCGACTCCCGGCCGGGCAGCGTGGCAAACTTCGGCTCGAGGATTATTCCCGCGGGAGCGTGCCTGATGACCACGGCAAAGCACAACAGGATCTACCTGATCAATGACAACGACCTGCACAAGGGAGCCTGCGAGGAAGACAATGCGCGGCAGAAGCCGCAAGCCAGGTTCAAGGGGCAACTGTCGCACCGGGAGAGCGATCCGATGATCAAGGCCAGCGACAGTGATTTTCCCGAGCCTGGCGGGAGCCCGGAACATTCCGGCGAGCCGGAAGCGGAATCGTAGCGCCGGCCTCTGGCCGGCGCTACACGCTACCGCAGGCTCTCCATCACCTCATCCAGCACCGCTTTGGGCGGGCGCGTGGCTTCGGCGGGCAGCGTGGCCAGAGGCTCGTCGGTGACGTGCAGCAGGTCCATGAACGTGGGCTTGTTGGGGTCGATGTAGAACACGCCGGTCAGGGTCTCGCCCTCGTGGTGAGCTGTGCTGAGGGTCTTAATGGCAAGCAGCTTATCGGTAGGATCGTAATTGGCATCGAGCTTGCGCAGGCGCAGGTGCGAGCCATCGTGCATGGTGAGGTCCACGGTGGTGCCGGCGTCGTAATCCACGTCGATGTCTTCGAACGAAGGAATGAAGCTGATCTCCTGCAGCGGCTCGTCGTGGTCCTTCATGTACTTGTAGGACTTGGTCGAGCCCTCGTGGTCGTTGAAGGTGACGCAGGGCGAGATGACATCGAGCATGACGGTGCCGCGGTGGGCGATGGCGGCCTTGAGCATGGCCAGGAGCTGGCGCTTGTCGCCGGAGAACGAGCGTCCCACGAACGACGCTCCGAGCTGGATGGCGAGGGCGCAGGTATCGATGGGCGGCAGGTCGTTGATGACCCCGGTCTTCAGCTTGGAGCCCAGGTCGGCGGTGGCGGAGAACTGGCCCTTGGTGAGGCCGTACACGCCGTTGTCCTCGATGATGTAGATGAGGGGCAGATTGCGGCGCATGAGGTGGATGAACTGGCCGATGCCGATGGAAGCGGTGTCGCCGTCGCCGGAGACGCCCAGCGCGATAAGGTTGTGATTGGCCAGAAGGGCGCCGGTGGCCACCGAGGGCATGCGTCCGTGCACGGCGTTGAAGCTGTGCGAGCGGCTCATGAAGTAGGCCGGGCTCTTCGAGGAGCAGCCGATGCCGGAGAACTTGGCCACGTGCTCCGGCTTGACCCCCATCTCGTACATGGCGTCGATGATGCGCTCGGAGATGGCGTTGTGTCCGCAGCCGGCGCACAGCGTCGTCTTGCCGCCCTTGTAGTCGATCACGGTGAGGCCGATGCGGTTGGTCTTGGGTTCCGCGGTGGGAGTGGTGGCCATGGTCAGTTGCCCTCCAGGTTCATGAGCTCGTCGGTGACGGAGCGGGCGTCGAGCGGAAGCCCGTTGCAGTGGGCGATGGAGCGCAGCTTTGCCACCTGCTCCACCGGCAGGTCGAGGCGCAGGAGGTCGAACAACTGCCCGTCGCGGTTCTGCTCCACTACGTAAACCCGCTCGTGGTTCTCGATGAAATCCTGCACCTCGCGCGGGAAGGGATAGGCGCGGATGCGGAGGTAATCGGTCTCGAGGCCGTGCTCGTCGCGGAGCTGGTCGCGGCTCTCAATGATGGCCCAGTGCGAGGTGCCGTAGGCGATGATGCCTACGCGCTCGTGGCCGGAGCCCGTCTCCACCGACTTGGGAACGCGCGTGCGCGCGGTGTCGAACTTGTGCGCCAGGCGCAGCATGTTGTTCTCGTAATCGTCGGGACGCTCGGTGTACTGCGCCTTCTCGTTGTGGCCGCTGCCGCGGACAAAGTACGCCGCCGCGGGATGCTCGGTGCCGGGCAGGGTGCGATAGCCGATGCCGTCGCCGTCCACGTCCTTGTAGCGGGCGAAGCCGCCGAGCCGGTCGAGGTCTTCCTTGCTGAGCACCTTGCCGCGCTCGATCGGCTGCGTGGGATAGAGGAACGGGTCGGACATCCAGTTGTTCATTCCCAGGTCGAGATCACTCATGACGAACACCGGCGTCTGGAACCACTCGGCGAGATTGAAGGCGTCCTGCGCCATGGTGAAGCACTCCTCCACCGAGGCGGGGAACAACATGATGTGCTGGGTGTCGCCGTGGGACAGGAAGGCGGTGAACAGGACGTCGCCCTGGGCGGTGCGGGTGGGCATCCCGGTGGAGGGCCCGACGCGCTGGATGTTCCAGATGACGGCGGGGATCTCGGCGTAGTAACCGAGGCCGGCGAATTCCGCCATGAGTGAGATGCCGGGCCCAGCGGTGGCGGTCATGGAGCGAGCGCCCGCCCAGCCCGCGCCGAAGACCATGCCGATGGCGGCCAATTCGTCCTCCGCCTGCACGATAGCGAAGGTGGCTTTGCCGTCGGGGCGGATGCGGTATCTCTTCATGTAATCGATCAGGGTCTCGACCAGCGAGGACGAGGGCGTGATGGGATACCAGGTCACCACCGTAACCCCGGCGAACATGCAGCCCAGCGCGGCAGCGGTATTGCCGTCCACGATGATCTTGCCCGCAGTTTTGTCCATGCGCTCGACGCGGCAGGGGTCCTTCTTGGTGAGGGTGGACGCAGCGTAGTCGAAGCCGGCTTTGGCGGCGCCCCAGTTGAGGTCGGCGGCCTTCTGCTTGCGAGCGAACTGCTTGCGCAGCGCTTTTTCGAGCTGCACCATGTCGAGGCCCAGCAGGTGCGCCATCACTCCTACGTAGATCATGTTCTTGACCAGCTTGCGCAGCTTGGCCTCGGGGCAGACCGTGGCCACGATCTTGTCGAAGGGCACAGGGTAGAAGGTGAGGTCGGGGCGCAGCGACGCCAGATTCATGGGCTCGTCGTAGAGCACCGCCCCGCCCGGGGAGAGCGACAGCACGTCCTCGCGCGCCGTCTCCTGGTTCATGGCGATGAGGAAGTCGATCTCCTTCTTGCGCCCGATGTAGCCGTGCTTGTTGGCGCGGATGGTGTACCAGGTGGGCAGGCCGGCGATGTTCGAGGGGAAAAGGTTCTTGCCGGAGACAGGAATGCCCATCTGGAAGATGCTGCGCAACAGGATGGTGTTGGCGCTTTGCGAGCCGGAGCCGTTTACGGTGGCGACTTGCAGGCTGAAATCGTTGACGAAGCGCCGGGAATCATCGTGCCGCGATACTTCCTGGGCGATCAGATCAGTGCTGGCCATAGATTGCTGGGAAGCCTCCCCCTATGAGCGGGCTCTTGCCGGACAAAACGATTCATTATAGCAAGAGGGGACGGCGCGCCGGATTCCAAGACGCTGTCATCCTGAGCTTGCGACCGCGTGGTCTCTTACTTCGGCCGGAGGCCGCGCGGTCGCAAGCGAAGGATCTAGATGCTGTCGTCCCGGGAAAAGACCGTCCGCGGGAACGCTAACCGCCTGGGCCGGGAGGCAGTATCGAGATCCTTCGCGTCGCCTCCGCCTCGCTCGCGCTCGGCTCGGGCTTCGCTCAGGATGACATCTCCTAAAATGTAGCCTGTTTGCGGCTATTCCCCGGTAAAGAACTGGGCCATCAGGCGAAACTTGTCGTAGCGGGCCGCCAGAAGCTGGGAAACGGTCAGGCTCTTCAGCTCGGCGAAATGCCGCTCCAGCACGCCGTCCAGCAGTTCCGCGGCGCGGGCGTGATCGGTGTGGGCGCCGCCGGCGGGCTCAGGGACGATCTCGTCGATGCAGCCGAGCTGCTTCAGGTCGTCGGCGGTGATGCGCATGGCCTGGGCAGCCAGCTCTTTCTTGGAAGCGTCGCGCCACATAATGGAGGCGCAGCCCTCGGGCGAGATCACGGCGTAAATCGCGTTCTCCATCATGAGCACGCGGTTGCCGATGGCGATGGCCAGCGCGCCGCCCGAGCCGCCTTCGCCGGCGATGGTGGTGATGATCGGCACCTCCAGGCGCGCCATCTCGCGCAGGTTGCGGGCGATGGCTTCGGCCTGTCCGCGTTCTTCAGCGCCCAAGCCGGGATAGGCGCCCGGCGTATCCACGAAGGTAAAAATCGGCCGGCCGAATTTCTCCGCCAGCCGCATCAGCCGCAGCGCCTTGCGGTAGCCCTCCGGGTTGGGCATGCCGAAGTTGCGATAGAGCTTCTGCTTGGTGTCGCGGCCCTTCTGATGGCCGACCACCATCACTTCTTCGCCGTGGAAGCGGGCCATGCCGCTGACGATGGCGGGATCGTCGGCGAAGCCACGGTCGCCGTGGATCTCGCTCCAATCGGTGAAGATGCGCTCCGCGTAGTCGAGGGTGTAGGGGCGCTGCGGGTGGCGGGCGAGTTCGGCCTTGTGCCAGGCGTGGAGGTGCGCGTCCATCTGCCGGCGCAGGGCGTGCACCTGGGCGTGGAGCTGCTCGAGCTGGCGGCGGGCTTCCTGATTATCACCGGCGGCGTTCTCCAGTTGCCCGATCTGGTGCTCGATGCGCTCCAGTTCGTGCTCCGCGCGGGCCGCGGCCTGCGTGTTGGCTTCCTTGCCGTCCACCGATTTCTCCACCAGGGACCGCGCTACCGACACCAATTGTTCCGAGGCCGGGAGGGCTGCGGCAGTAGGCGCCCCATCCGGCGGGACAGGAGTTCCCGGAGCGACCTTGGGGGTAACCATACTACGAGGACCTCAATCTATGACGCGGACACTGCCGCGGCCGCAGAGCTGCTCGACCTGGGAAATGAAGGCCCGGTCCGGTTGAACATTATATCCCTCGGCCTCCATCACCACCATGAAGTCGCCGGAGCGTTCCAGGTCGAACAACAGCTTGGCCTCGCCGTGGCGCTCGCGGCAAAGCTGGTGAAGGGCGTCGATGGTTGATTCGGTCGCGGTCTCCAGCGGCACGCGGATGCGCAGCGCGTGCGGCAGCCTGGGCTGCGCCTGCTCGAGCGGCGTGACGTCACTGACCGTCAGCTTGGGATTCGATCCTTCCTCCACCCGCACCCCGCCGCGCACCAGCACCGGCACTTCCACGCGCAGCTTGTCGCCGAGGCGGCGATACGCTTCCGGGAAGACCAGCATGTCCACCGTGCCGGACATATCTTCGAGCGTCCCCTGAGCGTACATCTCGCCCTTGCGCGACTTCTGCACGCGCAGGTTGGAGATGATGCCGCCGGCGCAGATTTCATCTTTGCCGGTGGAGGACTTCATTCCGGCGATGGCTTCGGTGGTGAGCGCGCTGAAGTCGAGCAGCTTGTCGCGATACTTCTCCAGCGGATGGCCGGTGATGAAGAAGCCGAGGATCTCTTTTTCGGCGGCCAGGCGCTGCTGCTCGTCCCAGTCGGGGACATCGGGGAGCCTGTCGTTGTTCGCGTGCTCGGCGGGCTGGTCGTCGAAGACGCCGAACAGGCCGTGCTGGCCGGATTCGGCGTCGCGCTGCGTCTTTTGCGCGCGCTCCATGGCGCGGTCGAGGATGGCCATTAGTTGCGAGCGCTTGCCCAGCGGATCCATGGCGCCGCTCTTGACCAGCGATTCGATCACGCGCTTGTTGAGCAGGCGCAGGTCCACCTTCTCGCAGAACTCGAAGATGCTCTGGAAGCGTCCCAGTTCCTTGCGCGCGGCGATGATGGAGTCGATGGCGTTGCGGCCGACGTTCTTCACCGCCGCCAGCCCGAAGCGGATGGCCGTGCCGTGCGGAGTGAAGTTGGCGTCGCTGACGTTGATGTCGGGCGGCTCGACGGGAATGCCCACTTCGCGGCACTCGTTGATGTACTTGACCACGTCGTCGGTGCTGCCGGTCATCGAGGTCAGCAGCGCCGCCATGAACTCCACCGCGTAGTGAGTCTTGAGATACGCGGTGTGATATGCCAGCAGGGCGTAGGCCGCTGAGTGCGACTTGTTGAAGCCATAGCCGGCAAACTGCTCCATCAGGTCGAAGATGCGGACGACTTTCTTCTCGGGATACTTGCGCTCAACCGCGCCCTGCACGAAGCGTTCGCGCTGGGCGGCCATCTCCGCCGGATTCTTCTTGCCCATGGCGCGGCGGAGCAGGTCGGCTTCACCCAGGGAGTAGCCGGCGAGGCGGTTGGCGATCTGCATCACCTGTTCCTGATAGACGATGACGCCCAGCGTTTCTTTCAGGATCTCTTCCAATTCGGGAAGCTCGTAGGCGATGGGCTTGCGGCCGTGCTTGCGGTCGATGAAGTCGTCGATCATCCCGCCCTGGATCGGTCCCGGACGGTAGAGCGCGTTCAACGCGGTAAGGTCCTCGACCGCGTTGGGCTGGTAGCGCCGCAGCACGTCGCGCATGCCGTGCGATTCAAACTGGAACACCCCCGAGGTCAGTCCGGTGTGGAAGACGCGGCGGTAAGTTTCCTGGTCGTCGAGCGGAAGCTTCTGCAGATCGAGCGTCCGGCCGGTGGTCTGGACGATAAGCTTGAGTGCGTCGTCGAGGATGGTGAGCGTAGTGAGCCCGAGGAAGTCCATCTTCAGCAGGCCCATCTTCTCGACCGCCTTCATGTCGAAAGCGGTGACGATCTCGTCGTTCTTGGTGCGGTGCAGCGGGACCAGCTCGATCAGCGGCTGTGGCGCGATCACCACCCCAGCAGCGTGAACGCCAGCGTTGCGAACCAAGCCTTCCAGCTTGCGCGCAGTATCGAGAAGCTGGCGGACCTGGGGGTCGCTCTGGTACGCGGTCTGGAGCTGCTCCGATTCCTTCAGCGATTCTTCCAGCGTGATGTTCAGCCGCTGCGGGATCATCTTGGCGATGCGGTCCACGTCGCCGTAAGGGATGTCCATGGCGCGGCCGACGTCCTTGATAGCGGCCTTGGCCTGCATGGTGCCGAAGGTAATGATCTGCGCGACATTCTCGCGGCCGTACTTCTGGGTGACGTAATTGATCACCTCGCCGCGGCGATTCATGCAGAAATCGATGTCAATGTCGGGCAGAGACACGCGTTCGGGATTCAGGAAGCGCTCGAACAGCAGCCCGTTCTCCAGCGGATCGATGTCGGTGATCGAAAGCGCGTAGGAAACCAGCGAGCCGGCGGCCGATCCGCGGCCCGGCCCCACGGGGATATTGTTCTCCTTCGCGTAGCGGATAAAGTCCCATACGATAAGGAAATAGCCGGCAAACTTCATCTGCTGGATGATCTGAATCTCGCGTGAGAGGCGCTGCTCATATTCCGAGAGCGAGTGGCGCAGGCGGCCCTGGGCTTCGAGCTCGCGCAGCAACACCAGGCGGCGGGCGAAGCCTTCGCGCGCCACGTGCTCGAAGTAGCTGTCGAGCGTGTAGCCCGCTGGGACTTCGAAATGCGGGAACGGGCTGCGCACCTTCTCCAGCTTGACGTGGCAGCGCTCGGCGATGGCCAGGGTGCGGGTGAGGACGTCGGGCGTGTCCTTGAAGATGCGCACCATCTCGTCGGCGCTCTTCACGTAGAACTGGTTGCCCTGGAACTTGAGGCGGTTGGCGTCCTGGATGGACTTCCCCGTCTGTATGCAGACCATCACGTCCTGGGCGTGCGCGTCTTCTTCGCAGAGATAGTGGCTGTCGTTGGTGGCGACCACCGGAATGCCGGTGTCCTGGCTCAGGCGCAACAGGTCGGCGCGGATCTTGTGCTCCTGTTCCAAACCCTGGTCCTGAATCTCGAGGAAGAAATTCTCCGCGCCGAAGAGTTCGCGGAAAAAGCCGGCGGCCTGGCGCGCGGCGTCGTACTTCCCTTCCGTGAGGCGCTCGGCGACTTCGCCTTTCAGGCAGCCGGAGAGCCCGATGAGCCCGCGCGAGTGCTCGGCAAGAAATTGTTTGCTGATGCGCGGCTTGTAGTAGAAGCCGTTGAGCGAGGCTTCGGAGGTGATCTTCACCAGGTTGCGATAGCCCTCGTCGGTCTCGGCGAGCACGATCAAGTGGTTGTAGTTGTCGCCGTCGGGAGGCGTGCGGTCCACGCGGTGGTCGTCCTTCTGGCAGACGTAGAGCTCGCAGCCGATGATGGGCTTGATGCCGTGCTTCTGGGCGGCATTGTAAAACTTCAGCGCGCCGAAGATGTTGCCGTGGTCGGTGACGGCGACGGCCATCTGCCCGAGCTCGGCCACGCGCGGCATGAGCTTGTCGATGTCGCTCGCCCCATCCAGCAGCGAGTAATCGGTGTGCAGATGAAGATGGACAAACTGGGACATGAGAGACGTTATCTCTATTCTAACTGTTGCGGGTTCCGGCAGGGCGGGTGGAAATCGGGGGTGAGATGTGGAAAAGGTTCTGCACCGGCTACTTGCCCTGCCACTCCGCGTACAGCTTGGTAATCGCCGGCCCGATGGTGAATCCCCAGGCAAAGACTGGAAAATTCTTGAATTTCTCGGGCACAACGTAGCGGTGCTGGGCTTCGTCGGCGGGAACTCCCGCCTGGTACATCTTTTGGGCATGTCCTGCGATGTCATCGAACACTTCGCGGATGGACGCGATGCCCTCCTGTCCGCAAATCTGTCCGTGCCCCGGCACAAACAGCGTGTCCTTGTCGAACGCGGCAAATTTCTTCAGGGTTTCGCGCCAGCCCGAGATGGTGGCTTTCTCGTCAAAGCAGACCGGATACCAGCCGCTGAACAGCAAGTCGCCGGTGTACACCACATTCTGTTCCGGCACGCGCACGATGATGTCCGTGCCCGAGTGCCCCGCGTAGGACTCCAGCACCGCGGAGACCCCGCCCAGATCAATCGTCATCGGCTTGCCTGCATCGAGCGGGTGATTTGGCAGCGCCAGGAGGGTTGCGTTGGCGATGGCGAACACTCCGGTCATCGCATTCAGGTCGCTCTGCGCGTGCGCTTTCTCCGTCTCCGACCTGGCGTCGCTTACCCGCTTCTCGAAGGGACCGAGCACCGCCGCCTTGTCCGCTCCCTGCAGCGGCGCATAGTTCTCAACCATCCGCTTCGCCACCGCGGCATGCGCCCACAGCGGTACTCCATTCGCTCCATAGAACGAATTTCCCATCGCATGATCGAAATGATAGTGGGTGTCCAACGCGGCCTTCACCGGCGACTGGCTCACCATGCGCAAAGCGTCCATCTGGAACGAGGCTCCCGCCGGCGTGGTGAATCCCTCAATCAGCAGCGCTCCGTCCTTTCCCACCAGGAAACCGCCGTTGCACAGCGTGGTGGCGCCCTTCGACGGATCAGAAATGGTTGCGTACAACCCATTCCCCACCTTCCGCACCGAGGCAAATCCCTTGTCCACCAGCGGCGTCGGCGACAGCCGCGAGTCGCTCTTCCACTCCGCCGCCAGCGCTGGCAAGGGAATCAGCTTCGCCAGGGCATAGAACGCTCCGAAACACGACATCTTGGCGAGAAAACTCCGGCGTGAAAACGGCTTCACGCTGGCCGCTCCGCGGTCGCCCCCGTTAAAGTCGATCATGGCTCCTCCCACCTGAAACGTTTGGCACGCAGCCCAGCAGAGTAAGGCATAAGGCAGGGTTTGGCCAAGCCCCAGGCGCCCGCGCCGACATAACACAAAGGTTAGGCGACCAAGCAGAAGTGTTAGCTCAAATGGAGATGCGAGCACCGCCAGGTTTTGGATAGCGCCGTGCTGCGACGAAGACCGCGCCTGTTTTCAAGAAGTAACGGAGTAGCCCGGCGATCCTGCAGCGGATTCCGCCGTGTGGCACGAGGTTTGCTTACAGGTGTCTGGGGGCGCGGGCTCCTTTTCTCCGTCTGGACAAGGTGCCAATGTTTTCTCCGCTGACGCCGGCGGCGCGCCTACATCTTCGAGGAGGTGCGGCATGAGTTCCCTGCCAATGGGCTCCACCCCTTGTGAGAAGTGCCGTGGACGGGGGAAGAAGGACGACGAAACTCCCTGCCCGAGTTGTGAGGGAACGGGGCTGGTAGCGGTGAAACCAAAAATTGAGCGGCGCCGGTTGCCGAGATACTGGACCAGCTTGCCGATCACGGTTCGCAATCGCCTGGAGCAGGATCTCGAAGGGCACAGCATCGCCATCTCCGAGGGTGGCATCAGCGTAGCTCTGACGGAACCCATCACAGTGGGAAGCGTGGTTTTGTTACAGTTCGTCGTTCCGACTCACCCCACCAAGCTTCGTCTGTGGGCGGTGGTCCGCCACCTGATCGGCTTGCAACACGGTCTGGAGTTTGTCTCCGTTACCGAGGGGGAGCGGCTTTCGCTGCGGCAGTTCTGCAACGGGCTGGCTCTGCAGCCGGCGAGCGGAGTGCAAGCCGGCCCGGGATAGATCAGCCCTTGATGGCCTTCTGAAAGTGGCTCATGGTTCCTTCGGTGAATCCCTGTTTGAGAAAGAACTGGCGGATCTCGGCGTTGGCCGGGCTGACCAGCGTGAACACGGTCTGGATGCCGTGCTCTTCGGCGGAGGCGGCGAACTGTTCCAGCAGTTTGGCGCCGACTCCGTGGCCGCGATAAGCGGGGTGGACGCCGATGATCTCAATCCAGGCCACGGTTCCGGGCAGGCCGAATTCCATTTCCCCGGCGCGGCCAAACACGAAGCCCACCACGCGATTGTCCGACTCCGCCACCAGCGAGGCCCAGTGGGGCCGTATGGCTTCGGAAATCTCCATTCTCTTCTTCCAATAATCTTTGCGCGAAACGCCGGTGTTGCGGTCCTCGATATCGACGATGGCGGGTAGGTCCTCCTCAAGCGGGGTCCGGATGAAAACGGCTTTGGACATGGCTGGCATTTTCCTTTCGGGGAGAAACGGCGAACATTCTACACTTGCAGCCGGTTCCTCTGGATCGCGGTCTTACCGTTGCATCGCGGTTCCAGCCGGGTGTAGACTCGCCCTCCGAATACGGCGCGAAGAGGGGATGGCGATGCCGAAAACGATTCCACTCCACGTCAACGGCCAGCCCAAACGGGTAACGGTCGATGATCCCGACATGCCGCTGCTCTACGCCCTGCGCGACAACCTGGGACTGCACGGGCCGCGCTTCGGCTGCGGCCTCGGGCAATGCGGGAGCTGCACCGTGCACATTGACGGCAAGCCGGTGCGCTCCTGCGTGACCCCGCTCTCGGCCGTGGGCAAGAAGAAGATCGTGACCCTCGAAGGGCTGGGCTCACCCGAGAAGCTGCATGCCCTGCAGCAGGCCTTCATCACGGAGCAGGCGGCGCAGTGCGGCTACTGCATCAGCGGCATGATCATGGAAGCGGCCGCCTTCCTGGCGCGCACCAAGAACCCGAGCGAAGCGCAGATCAAGCAGGCGCTGGCTCACAACCTGTGCCGTTGCGGCACCCATCTGCGCATCGTGCGCGCGGTCAAGCGCGCCGCCGCCGTTTGAAGGGAGGCTGGCCATGCTCTCCAATAAACCGAACCGCCGCGATTTCTTAAAAGGCACCGGCATCCTGATCGTCGGCTTCTCCCTGCCCTCCTTCCTGAGGACAGCCCATGCCCAGAGCGCCGCCGCGCCCAAGACCGTTGCCCTGGACGAGGTGGATGCGTTTCTAGCCATCGATCCCAGCGGCCGCGTGACGCTTTATTCCGGCAAGGTGGAGTTGGGCACTGGCGTCCGGACGGCCTTGACCCAAATCGTGGCCGAGGAGTTGGACGTGCCGCTTGCGCGGGTCGACGTCATCGAGGGCGACACCGCGCTCACCCCCGCGCAGGGCCCGACGTGGGGCAGCCTCTCCATCCAGGTCGGCGGGATACAGATTCGCCAGGCCGCCGCCACCGCCCGACAAGCCTTGCTGCAGGACGCGGCGAAACGGCTGGACGTGCCCGCCGCTGATCTTGTCGTCGAGCAAGGCACGGTGCGAGCGCGCAGCGGCGGCAAGCAGGTGACGTATGGCGAGCTGATCGGCGGCAAGAACTTCTCGCTGAAGCTCGACAAGCAGGCTCCGCTGAAGGATCCAGCTACCTACAAGATCGTGGGGCAGTCGGTTCCTCGCTATGACATCCCGCCGAAAATGACCGGCCAATTCACCTACATACACGATTTCAAGGTGCCGGGCATGCTGCATGGTTGCGTGGTGCGGCCGCCGGCCATGGGCGCCAGCTTGCAGAGCGTCGATGAAAGTTCGGTGCGCGGCGTTCCCGGCCTGGTCAAGGTGGTACGCGAAGGAAACTTCCTGGGGGTGGTGGCGGAGAGCGAATGGGGCGCCATGCAGGCGGCGCAGAAACTCAAGGCGAGCTGGTCCAAGTGGGAGGGCCTGCCCGAGCAGAGCAAGCTGTGGGAGTACGTCCGGGCAACCAAGATCAACAAGGACGATGTGAGCAGCAACGTCGGCGACGCCGAGCAGGCGCTGGCGCAGGCCGCCAAGCGGGTCAGCGCCACTTACAATTGGGCCATCCACACTCACGGCTCGATGGGGCCATCCTGCGCGGTGGCGGAATTCAAGGAAGGCAAGCTCACTTGCTGGTCGGCCAGCCAGGCTACCCATAATCTCCGCCTGCAACTGGCGGCCATGTTCTCCCTGCCGAACAGCGACGTGCGCGTGATCTACGTGGACGGCTCCGGCTGCTACGGCCGCAACGGCCATGAAGACGCGGCCGCCGACGCCGCCTTGCTCGCCCGCGGCGTAGGACGGCCGGTGCGGGTGCAATGGACACGCGCCGACGAGCACGGCTGGGATCCCAAGGGTCCGCCGACACTGATGGACCTGCAAGCGGGACTCGACGCCAGCGGCAACGTGGTGGCGTGGTATTCCCAGCTCTACATCCCGGAGGGCGGCGGCGGCACCGGCAGTGTCAAGCTGGTGGCGGCGGAACTGGCCGGCCTGCCCTTTGACAAAGGAATGTACCCTGGCAACATCATCAACAACTCGGCGATTCCCTACACTTTTCCCAACGTGCGGACGGTGGCTCACCGGCTGGCGGAGACGCCGTTTCGTCCCTCGTGGATCCGCGCCCCGGGGCGCATGCAGAACACCTTCTGTAATGAGGCGTTCGTGGACGAACTCGCCGCCGCCACCGGCGCCGATCCGCTGGAGTTCCGGCTGCGCTACCTCAACGATGCGCGGGGCACCGAGCTGTTGAAGCGGCTGGCGCGCCTCGCCCAATGGCAGGGCCGTACTGCGGCGAAGCCGGCCAGCGGTGAGGTCGCCACCGGCCGGGGCGTCACCTACGTCAAGTACGAATTGGCGCGTACCTACGTGGGCGCGGTGGCCGACGTGGAGGTGAACCGCAAGAGCGGCGAGGTCCGGGTGAAGCATTTTGCGGTGGTGCAGGACTGCGGGCAGATCATCAATCCCGACGGCGTCCGCAACCAGATCGAAGGCAGCGTGATCCAGACCGTCAGCCGCACGCTGAAGGAAGAGCTGACCTTCGACCGCTCGCGGGTGACCAGCCTGGACTGGGACAGCTATCCCATCCTGACGTTTCCTGAGATCCCGGAGGTAGACGTCGACCTGATCGACCGGCCGACGGAGAAGCCCTGGGGCGCGGGCGAGCCCCCCGCCGCCGTCGTGCCCTCCGCCATTTCGAATGCGGTGTTTGACGCCGTGGGAGTGCGGCTGCGCTCTGTGCCCTTCACGCCGGCCAAGGTGCGCGCCGCGCTGCAGAGCGCCTGAACGTGGCCACGGGCTCAAGGAAGACGCTGCTCCAAGCGCCAGCCGCCATTGCGTTGACCATTGTGCTGCTGGGGGTTTTTCCGGGACTTGCGTCCGCGCAAAAGTCCCCGCCCGCATCCGGGAGCGCGGCGGCAAGAAGCACGTTCAAGTTGCAGTGTTCGTCGTGTCACGGTCAGAATGGAGCCGGTGACACCTCCGTCGGGAAGAGCCTGAAGGCCGCTGATCTGCGTTCCGCGGAAGTGCAGAAGCAATCCGACGCGCAACTAGCCCAGGTCATCCGCGAGGGCAGGAACAACATGCCCTCCTTCAGCGACAGCCTGACGCAGGATCAGATCCGAGCCCTGGTGGCCTATATCCGCAAGCTGGCCAAGAGCCCGAAGTAAGACTGAAACAAGCTAGGGGATGGAAGCGTCGCCGCGTGTTTTCAAGAAAAACTGTCTTGTGAGACGCCACGTGTCAGGGCACGGCTTTGCAGAGCCTTCATAGTTCAATTACTCGGTTAGGGATCACGTGTCAGGGCACGGCTTCAGCCGTGCCGTACTCGCTTCCCGAGTTCCGGGCTTTTAGCCCCTGCGCATTCGCCGCCGACAGAGTATGCAGACGTCAGCCCTGCCGTTTGGCCGTTGAAATTGAGCGGGGCTTTAGCCCCTGAGGGCAACCGCGATGGCTCTACAGCCATTGTGTAGGCCTGCTCCCAGTGGTGAATAATCGGGCCTCCGATGCGCGCACCAGTGGAATGAGACTCAGAGCCACAAGTCCCAGTGAATGATCCAGGTGAAGACCTGCTCCACCCTGATGAACAATCCAGGTTAGAGGTACTTTTCCACAGCTTGGCCCGCACCGAAATCGCGGCGCTGCGATTATGCTTGCGGCATGAGGAAAATCGGATGCGAGTAGTGGTCACCGGAGGTGCGGGATACATCGGCAGCCATGCGGTGCGCGAACTGGCGCGGCGCGGGCACCAGGTCGCTATCTACGACAATCTCTCGACCGGCTACCGTCCCTTCGCCGATGGATTCGAACTGCTTGAGGGCGATATCGGTGATCGCACGCGCCTCGAACCGGCGCTGCGCGGGGCGCAGGCGGTGATGCATTTCGCCGCCCACTGCTATGTGGGCGAATCGGTCGAGAACCCGCGCAAGTATTTCCACAACAACGTGGAGTGCGCTCTCGCCCTGCTGAACACGGCGGTCGATGCGGGGGTAAAGAACTTCGTCTTTTCCTCCACCTGCGCCGTGTACGGCGTGCCGGTGAAGGTGCCGATCAGCGAAGACAATCCGCGCGAGCCCATCAATCCCTACGGCGCCACCAAGCTGCTGTTCGAGCACGCGCTCGATGCGTATTCGAAAGCCTACGGGCTGCGCTTCGCCGCGCTGCGCTACTTTAACGCCGCCGGCGCTGACGACAGCGGCGCGATCGGCGAAGCGCACGATCCGGAAACTCACTTGATCCCGCTGGCGCTCGAGGCCGCGCGCGGCATTCGCACCATCGAGGTGTTCGGGCGCGACTATCCCACGCCCGACGGCACCTGCATCCGCGACTACATCCATGTGAACGATCTCGCTGAGGCGCACGCGCTGGCCATCGAATACCTCGCCGGGGGCGGAGCATCGGTCGCCCTGAACCTGGGCACCGGCCAGGGACACTCGGTGATGGAAGTGCTGGCGGCGGTGGAAGCGGTCACCGGGCGCTCGCCCGACCGGCGCTATGGTCCGCGGCGGCCGGGCGATCCTCCGGCGCTGGTGGCCGATCCCACACGAGCGGCGCAGGTGCTGGGCTGGAAGGCGCGGCGGCCGTTGAAAAACGTGGTCGAGACCGCGTGGCGCTGGATGCAGAACAGCTCGAAAGTGCTGGCGTGCGCGCCCCGATGAACGCACCCGTACCAACGGGACGATCTTGTTGCGGAACGCTGACTTTACGAAGTACAAACACGAAGGGCGCGGAACCCGAATTCCGCGCCCGGTTGGTTGAGAATGGTTAGCTTGAGGGACGGAGCCGACGCCGCACCAGCACGCCGGCCGAGATCAGTCCGCTCCCAAGCAGGAGTAGTGACGCTGGCTCTGGGATTGGGACCGCAGGGTCGACGACGGAGACACTGCCCAACGGCGCTTGTTGCGCGCGGCTGGGGCTGGATTGCATCAAGGATACAGGCGTGGGGTTGGCCTGCGCGATCTGAACAACCGGAGTCGTGGAAGCGGAATCCTTGGCGCTCACCGGCGAGGTATCGCTGGAGAGTCTGCCCAAGGCCACAAAGGCCACGATCACCACGATGAGCCCGAACTTCTTCATTCTCCCCCTCACAAGCCCCACCACAGGTTCTGTAGGGCCCACGGACAACACGCCGCCGGTTATTGCTGGAGACAGCCGGTATAGGGCAATCGTCATACCAAGCCGGCCTTCCGCCCTGGAAAACTAGTGCATTATTTATCAATTACTTAGAGGTGGATTGTAGGCTACCCCACGGAACCGCGGCGGCGGCAGATGCAATTCCTTGCACCTAATTGACAAGATGGCGGCAATCCGCGGATTTCCACCTATCTATTGCAAGCGGGAGTTGGCGGTGGCCGCTAAGGCCTCCGCATGAGCAGATTGCTCTTCGATTTCGACCGCCAAGGCGCGCTTCAACGCCTGCGCCAGCACCAGGCGGAACTCCTGGAGCAGGAGATTGATGTCCACCGGCAGCGCGCTGTGCGCATATTGCGTGTAGATCACCAGGTAGCCGTGACGGCCGGAACCGGGCAGGGCAAGATCCAGTGCCATACTCCACGCTGGAACCGCGAAGGTGCTGCCTACGCGTCCCCAGGTGAGGTGCACGATGGAGTCGCGGCCGCCCATGGGCGCGGCGTGCGAACGGGCCAGGGTGGCCGAGCGCAACTCGAAGCCGTCGAAAGCGTTGCCGCTGAAAGTTTCCGCCAGCACCTGGCTGAGTTCCGTGAGGCGATCCACCTTGGCCAGACGAAAGGTGGCGCGCCGGAACGCCAGGTTGTTGACGATGACCTGCTTCTGCTCCAGGGTGCGGCGCGCGATGCGATGCAGCTCGAAGAACTCGGGATAGTTGAGGTGCTGCACCCCGATCCAGATGCCGGCGCCGATCACGAACAGCACCACCCCGATGGTCGGCCCGCCGGGATAGAGCAACAGCGCGCTCAGCAAGCCGAACACGGCGGAGACTCCATAAAGGATCACGACCACCTGGCGCTGGCTCAAGCCGCGCTCCAGCAGTTTGTGATGGATGTGGTGGCGGTCGGGAGCGAACAGAGGTTGTCCGCTGAGGAAGCGGCGCACTACCGAGATGCCGGTCTCCAGGATGGGCAGGCCAAAAGAAACCACGGGAATCGCCACCGCCACCGCGGTGGAGGATTTCCCCGCCCCCATCAGCGCCAGCACGCTGAGCACGAAGCCAATGAACAAACTGCCGCAGTCGCCGAGGAAGATGGTCGCCGGATTGAAGTTGAAGCGCAGGAATCCCAGGATCGCGCCCGCCAGCGCCAGCCCGATCAGGCCGATCATCACGCGGCCGTTCATCAGCGAGATCACCACCACCGTCAAGGTGGAGAAAAGCGCCGAGCCCGCGGCCAGGCCGTCCAGGCCGTCCACCAGGTTGAAGGCGTTGGTGATGAGCAGCACCCAGAAGACGGTGGCGAACAGCGAACCCGCGAAGCCGAGGCTGCGGTTGCCGAACAGCAGCGGCAGTTCGATGACGCGGAAGCCGCCCAGAAAGATGGACACCGCCGCGATGATCTCCACCGCGAACTTCATCCACGGCCCCACGGAAAACAGATCGTCGTAGAGGCCGAGCAGGAAGATCAGCAGCGTGGGCAGCAGGATGCCGAGGATGAGGCGCGGGGCGAAGACATAGCCGAAGCGGGAGAACGCCATCAGCGCGGCCACTACGCCGATCAAGCACAGGAAAATAGCGACGCCGCCCAGACGCGGGATGGGCGCGGTGTGGACGTCGCGCTCCCGCAGCCGGCGGCACTTCCAGCCGCGGCTCAGGGCCTGGTCACGGACGTAGCGGGTCAGGAAAAATGAAATCAGCAGAGATACGATGAAGGTCGCGCAGTATGTCAGGCCCAAAGATTTCAACGGCACTCTCCTACCGGCGAAAAGCCCAACTGCACGAAGTGGCGATCTGCTTCTCTACTGCTTAGTTTCTCTTTTCTCGCTTCCGGTTTCCCGCCAGAAGCGTGCAGCGTACCAGCGGAGTAACTACGTTGCCACCGGCGCACTCACCGACTTGCGCACCTGCTGCTCGATCCAGGGATAGGTGCGCGCCAAACCCTGTTCCAGCGAAATTGCGGGCTCCCAGCCCAGCACCTGGCGCAGGCGCGAATTCTCGGAGTTGCGCCCGCGCACACCCTGCGGCCCGGGGACGTGGACCTTGCGGATGGTGACGCCGGCGATGGCCGCGATCATGTCCGCCAATTCATTAATGGTGACCATGCGGTCCTGGCCGAGATTGAGCGGCTGGCTGAAATCGGAACGCATGAGCTTGTAGAGGCCGAGCACGCAATCGTCGATGTAACAGAAGGAGCGCGTCTGCTCGCCGTCACCCCAGATATCGATGTCGTGATTGCCGGTGAGCTTGGCGTGCGCGATTTTGCGGCAGAGCGCGGCCGGGGCTTTCTCGCGTCCGCCGTCCCATGTGCCCAGGGGCCCGAAAATATTGTGGAAGCGCACGATGCGGGTTTCGATCCCGCACTCCTCGCGGTAGTGGGTGCACAGCCGCTCGATCACCAGCTTCTCCCAGCCGTAGGCATCCTGGGGCGCCGCGGGATAGGCGTCTTCTTCCTTCAGCGGCTTGCAGTCGGTCTCGGTCTGCAGGTACTCGGGGTAGATGCAGGCGGAAGAGGTGAAGAGATACCGCTTGACCTGGTTGGCGCGCGCTGCTTCCAGCGTGTGGATGTTGATGAGCGCGTTGTTGTGCAGGATCTGCGCGTGGTTGGCGGAGATGAATCCCATGCCGCCCATATCGGCGGCGAGGGCGTATACCTCGTCCATGCCTTCGGTGGCGCGCAGGCAGTTCTCCCAGCGGCGCAAGTCGAGAAGCTGGAAGTCGTGGGCGTCGCTGGGAGCGAACTCGGGACGCTTGATGTCCACCCCGCGGACCCAGTAGCCCTCACCGCGCAGGAACGACACCAGGTGATGCCCGATGAAGCCTCCCGCGCCGGTCACAAGAATTTTGCTGCCAGATTTTGGCACGGCTTTCTCCTATGAAGAATGACGCGGCTGGGAAACGCTGGCGGCAGCCGCGGCTTCAGGAAAATCGGCGGCCATCGTTTCCAGCGCCAGGATCATCTGCGGGACCAGAACCTGCCGGGAGAACTGGCTGGCGAACTCACGGGCATAAGACCGATCCATGCTCGGGTGTTGCGCGGCCACGAGAATTTGCCGGATCACGCTTTCCACTTCCCCGTGTCCCGAAACCAACGCCGAGCCGTTGCCCTGGAAGTCTGCAACCAAGTCGGTGATGTGACTCTCCTTCGGGCCAATATATAAAAACGGCGCACCCACAGCAAGAATGTTGTACAGCTTGCAGGGATGCACGATGCCAACGAACGCGCCGCCCATCACAACCACGTGCAGGTCGGCAGCGGAGAGCGAGCCGGCAAGTTCTTCCTGCGGCTGATAGGGCAGGCAGCGGATGTTGCGCGCGCCGCGTTGCTCGAGCGCGAGCGGCTTGCGAAACTCGCTGCCACCACCCACGAACAGGAAAACGATCTCGGGGCGATTGGCGAGGCGTTCCGCCGCCGCCAGCAGCGTGTCCAGGGGATGGCAGGGGCTGTGGTTGCCGGAGTACATCACCACGAATTTCTCCGACAAGCCGTGGCGGTCGCGGAAACGCCGGCGCGCGTCGGGATCGAAGCGCACGCAATCATCGTGCGCCCAAGGCGGAATCACCGCGACCTTCTCCGCCGCGATGCCCTTGGCGCGGATGCGCTGCTGCATGAAGCGGTCCATGGCGACGATGCGCTCGGCGCGGCGCATGCTGTAGAGCATCATGCGGCCGAGCAGCCGAGCCGTCAGCGACTCCGGGCGAAGCCAGCCGGCGGCGATGGCTTCGTCGGGGTTCAGGTCCATGGACCAGAACAGCAGCTTGCGCGCCTTCAGCGGGACTGCAAGCACCGCCAGGAACGAGATCAGCGGCGGCGAGGTCATGGCGATGGCCACATCGAAGCGCCGCAGAAACAGCATGCGCAGGGCGCAGCTCAGCATGAAGCTGGCAAAGTCGGCGGCGCGCCGCCAGCGGGCGGCCTTGCCCAATCCGGTAGAGGGCACACGGATAATGCGGACGCCGCGCCAGTTTTCACGGGGCGGGAAGCGCCGCGCACGGTCGTCGTAGGCGCGGGAGTCGGCCATCACAGTGACCTGGTGGCCGGCCTTGACGAGCGAGGCCGCCAGATCGCCCGCGTGCTGCGCGCTGGAGACCACGTCGGGATAGAAGGCCTGGTTGAGGAGAAGGATCCTCATTCCAGCATGCGCGGCCATCACCGCTCCACCATGTAATTGCCCAGGAAGAGCACGTCCATGCGCGTGCGCTGGAAGCAATCCATGGCCTGGTCGGGAGTGCAGACGATGGGCTCATCCTCGTTGAACGAGGTGTTGAGCACCACCGGGACGCCGGTGATGCGGTCGAATTCGCGAATCAAGTCGTAATACAAGGGATTGGCCTCGCGCGAGACTGTCTGCAATCGGCCGGAGCCGTCCACGTGCGTGACCGCGGGGATGGCATCGCGCTTCTCCGGCTTGATCTGGTAGACCATCAGCATGCTGGGCGCGGGATGGGTCTGCTCGAAATACTCGGCGACGCGGTCCTCGAGAATCGACGGCGCGAATGGACGGAAGGGCTCGCGCTTCTTAATGCGCGCGTTGAGGATGTCCTTCATATCCGGACGGCGCGGGTCCACCACGATGCTGCGATTGCCCAGCGCG
>Ga0181521_10002563_pt1 | contig 21857 bp, 16 predicted proteins | sample PEATcosm2014_Bin_32_FD_119764 | JGI IMG/M metagenome (GOLD analysis project Ga0181521, IMG submission 119764) | Peatland microbial communities from MTU Mesocosm Facility, Houghton, MI, USA - PEATcosm2014_Bin02_60_metaG | ecosystem: Environmental > Terrestrial > Soil > Wetlands > Peat | place...
AGCGTAATGCCGCAGGGGCACGCGTCAGATGGATGTTCACCACCGAGCGCGCCCGCGCCAAACTCGCGCGTGCTTACCCCGACCCCGCCAAAGAGTCATAATCCCTGTGCAGGGGTACTAGATGATCGCGTCTCGCAACTAAACGTTTGTCAACTCAGGTGCCAAAAGCTGATTTTTCAGGGTCAACAGCGCGACCGTCGGCGCGATAAAACTTCCTTAACTACAGTTTTGCAGTTGAATTGATCGATAACCATTGCATCTTCTCGCGCGCGATCACAGAATACGGATTGCATCGTCACTTCCCCCACCCTCGACGGTGCAAGCCAAGTTCCGCCTACGTCGACGGGACTCGAAACCCCGGCCTACCCCCGGCCGGGGTTTCGCCATTCCTGACCCTCCATTAGTGTCGCGGCACCGCCCCGCGCGATCAAAATCTCATTGATTTTACTTGGATCACGTTCGGCAGGCCGCCCACCGTGGCGAGCACTGCCGGGGTCAATTCTTCATCGACTTCGACGAGACAGATCGCGTCCTGCCCCGCCGCCGTGCGTCCGAGATGAAACGACGCGATATTGATCGACGCCGCCCCGAGCGCATTGCCGAGCGCGCCGATAAATCCCGGCTTGTCGAGATTGCGCACAAACAGCACGTGGCGGCCGAGTTCGGCTTCGAGCGGCATGCCGTCGACCGCAACGAGACGCGGCTTGTCGCCGGCGAACACAGTGCCGGCGATGGTCCGGCTGCCGCCCTCCGCGGCCACCGTGATCCGCATCAGCATCTGATAGCCGCCCGGCTCGGGCCGCAGCGTCTCGCTGACCCGGATATCGCGCTCGCGGCAGATGACCGGCGCATTGACCATGTTCACCGCGGCCAATTGCGGCGCCAGGAGCCCGGTCAGCGCGGTCGCGGTAAGCGGCTTGACGTTGAGCTCGGCGATCGCGCCTTCGTAGTCGATCGCGACCGATTTGATCCCGGTTTCGTTGAGCTGTCCGGCAAAGCTGCCGATCTGCTCGGCCAGTTTCATGTAGGGCTTGAGCCGCAGCGCGTCCTCGGCACTCAACGATGGCATGTTGACCGCGTTCGAGACCGCGCCGGTCAGCAGGAAATCGGCCATTTGCTCGGCGATCTGCACCGCGACGTTTTCCTGCGCCTCGGCCGTCGCCGCGCCGAGATGCGGCGTCGCGACGACATTGTCGCGCCCGAACAGCGGGTTCTCGATCGCCGGCTCGTCGACGAACACGTCGATCGCGGCGCCGGCGACCTCGCCGCGGTCGAGCGCCGCGGCAAGATCGGCCTCGACGACGAGCCCGCCGCGCGCGCAATTGATGATCCGCGCGCCTGGCTTGAGCTTCTTGAGCGCCTTGGCGTCGAGCATGCCGCGCGTCGCCTCCGTCATCGGCGTGTGCAAGGTGACGAAATCGGCGCGCGCCAACAGCTCGTCGAGGCTCACCCGCTCGATGCCGAGATCGACCGCGCGATCGGCCGACAGGAACGGGTCGTAACCGATCACCCGCATTTTCAGGCCATGGGCGCGGTCGGCCACGATCGCTCCGATATTGCCGCAGCCGATGATGCCGAGTGTCTTGCCGCTCAGCTCGACGCCCATGAAGCGCGACTTCTCCCACTTGCCGGCCTGGGTCGAGCGATCGGCGGCCGGGATCTGCCGCGCCAATGCGAACATCATCGCGATCGCATGCTCGGCCGCGGTGATTGCGTTGCCGTAGGGCGTGTTCATCACGACGATACCGCGCTCGGTCGCGGCCGGGACGTCGATGTTGTCGACGCCGATGCCGGCGCGGCCGATCACTCTGAGATTTTCAGCGACGGCGATCAGCGCGGGCGTCACCTTGGTCGCCGACCGCACCGCAAGCCCGCCATACTCGCCGATGCACGCGGCGAGTTCGTCCGCCGGCAGCCCGAGCCGCGTCACCGCATCGATCCCGCGTTCGGCAAAAACCGCGACCGCGCGCGGGCTCAGTTCGTCGGCGATCAGAACCTTCGGCATTCAAAACCCCAAAAATTCACAATGAGCCGACGACCAAAAACTTGACCAGCCAGACTGCTGTCGACGACCTCACAAAGGTCAGCATGACTTGGGGCGCTTTGCGCCCCTTTTTATCTCACCGCCTCACTCACCCATTGTGAGTATCAGGCGGCTTTCGCGGCGTCACTCTCTTCAGCCCACGCCCAGTCGAGCCAGGGCAGCAGCGCCTCGACATCGCTGGTCTCGACCGTCGCCCCGGTCCAGATGCGGATGCCCGGCGGCGAGGCGCGATGCGTCGCGAGATCGTAGCCCACCCCCTCCTTGTCGAGCCGCGCCAGCATCCGTCGCGAGGTGGTGAAGCGCGTTTCCGTCGGCAACGCGGCGAACCACGGATCGGTGATCATCATGCACGGTGAGGTGCAGGAACGCGTCGCCGGCTCCTCGGCGAGAAATGCGACCCAGCTCGTCAGCTCGACCCAATCGGCGACGACCGCCAGATTGCGTTCCGCGCGCGCGACGCAGCCCTCGAGCCCGCCAACGCTTTCGGCCCATCGCAACGAATCGAGCGCATCCTCGATGCAGAGCATCGACGGCGTGTTGATCGTCTCGCCGCGGAAAATGCCCTCGATCAACTTGCCCTTGGCGGTCATCCGAAAGATCTTCGGCAGCGGCCAAGGCGGGGTGTAGCTCTCCAGCCGCTCGACCGCGCGCGGGCTGAGCGCGATCATCCCGTGCGCCGCTTCGCCGCCCAGCGCCTTCTGCCACGACCAGGTCACGACATCGAGCTTCGGCCACGGCAGCCGCATCGCGAACGCCGCCGAGGTTGCATCGCAGATCATCAGCCCCTTGCGGTCGGCGGCGATCCAATCGCCGTTCGGGATGCGCACGCCCGATGTCGTGCCGTTCCACACGAACACGACGTCGCGGTCGGTATCGACCTTCGACAAGTCCGGGAGCTTTCCATAGGGCGCGCCGAAATGGCGCGTGTCGGGAAGCTTCAAATTGTTGGTGATGTCGTCAACCCAGGTCTCGCCGAAATTTTCCCAAGACAGCACATCGACACCGCGCGCACCGAGCAGTGACCACATCGCCATTTCGACGGCGCCGGTATCCGAAGCCGGCACGATCCCGATCTTGTAATCGGCCGGAATCTTGAGCAGGTCGCGCGAGCGCTCGATGATTTCGACGCATTGGGCAAGCCCGATCGCCGAACGGTGCGAGCGGCCGACCAGCGCGCCCGCCAATGCCGCCGGCGACCAGCCCGGCCGTTTGGCGCAGGGCCCTGACGAGAAACATGGGTTGACCGGGCATCGGATCGGCTTCATCGCCTCTTCCCTTCCACTACACCGGGGCCGCCGAGCGGACGGCCCGCCCAAGGCGCGCAAACCTATGTAGGGGTGCGATGCCGGTCAATCAAACGCCGACAGACGCGCCTGCGGCATCACCGCGCGCCAATACGCTCGGCGGCTCTTTTCGCCGCCGGCTCCGCCTGTCAAAAAGGGTTTTGCCTCGCGCCTAGAAAATCGCGAGACCGACGATCGGATTGTTCCAGGTCTTCCGCACCTGGTCCTCGACGCAAAGACCGCTCTCGGTCACCGCTTCGTGGACCCGGTTGTCGACATGAGGTTCTTCCGGGGCCAGCGACCGTACCAGATGGTCTATCGTCGCTTCTTCACCGATATGCCATTTCCGAAAATGCGCCTCAAGGTCGCGTTTTGCGGTCATGGGTAACCTCCCTCCGATGGGGCGTTGTGGGGGATCGCCCCGTCTCGTGGCGCGGTTCATAATTCTTGTTTCGCAGCTCGGCAACCGTTTTGCTAATAACACGATCAAAAAAGTTCCGAATTGCCCATTTTATAAGCAAGTTACAGACGGTTTACAAAGTCTCGTGTTAGCAACGGACACAAATCGCCAAAAGATGGATGATCCGCCCACAGCTTCATCCACTGCGGCAACACGGGTGATCCACAGCCGCATGCGAAGAGACTTGGAGCGCTGAGGCGATGTCGAACCGGTTTGTCGGCCATCTCGACACGGTCGAACCGGCACTGGCGGGCTGGGTGGTCGACCGCCAGCATCCGGGCGAGCCGGTGCGCTTCACGCTGATCATCGATGGCGTTTTGCGTTTTACGGTCGTCGCCGACCGGAAGCGGACCGATGTCTCGGCAGCCGGCTTCGGCGGGCCGAATTGCGGCTTCGAACTGGTCTTGCCGGCGCATTTGTTCGATGGGGCGACGCACGATTTCGAGCTGGTGCTCGGCGATGGGCAACCGCTGACGCTGACGGCCTGGTACTCGCCTTCGGTGCTGGGCCCACTATCCGCCGACATCGCGCCGATCATCACGGCCGATCTCGATGACGCGGTCGATCTCCTGCGGCAGACCCACGTCAAAAGCGGCTTGGACCCGGAGGCCATCTCCACTGGTTACGTCACGGGCTGGATCCGAATGGTGGACGGCGCCGCCGGCGGGCTGCTGATCGGCGCCCGGGTCGGAAAACGCCTTGTCGGATACGCGATGCTCGAGCGTGGCTCCGGCGCAGCGGCGGCGATCGGGGTAGGCGCGCTCAGTGTCCTGCGGCCCTACCGCCACAAAGGGCTCGGCGAGCGATTGATGCGCGCGCTGCTCGCCGGTGTGTGCAGTGCCGGCAAAATCGATGAGGTCTGGCTGTCGGTTGCGCCGGAGAACTTGCCGGCGCGACGATTATACGAAAAGCTCGGCTTTGTTGACCACGCGGACCCACCGCCGAGCCTCTTCGTGCCGGCTTCTTACCTGACGATGCTTTGGCAACCCTTAGGCCCCGATCGATAGCCACTCCGGAGGCGTCCCATGCAATACGGCCTGTTCACGATGCCCTCGCATCCGCCCGAGCGGAACCTTTACGACGGCCATCGCTGGGATCTGCAGACCCTGCGCTGGGCCGACGAGTTAGGCTTTGCCGAAGCCTGGATCGGCGAACACCACACCGCGCCGTGGGAGCCGCACCCCTCGCCCGATCTGCTGATCGCGCAGGCGCTGATGGAGACGAGCCGCATCCGTCTGGCGCCCGGCGGGTTTTTGCTCCCCTATCACCACCCGGCCGAGCTGGCGAACCGGGTGGCGATGCTCGACCACATGGCGCAGGGCCGGCTCAATTTCGGCGTTGCCGCCAGCGGCCTGCCGAGCGATTGGGCGATGTTCAACGTCGACGGCAATTCCGGCCAGCATCGCGAGATGACCCGCGAGGCGCTCGACATCATTTTAAAGCTGTGGACCGAGGACGAGCCGTTCGACTATCGCGGCAAATACTGGCAGGTCTCACAGATCGCGCCGATGCTCGGCACGCTGCGCGCCCATATCAAGCCGTTCCAGAAACCGTACCCGCCGATCGGCGTCGCCGGGGTCAGCAAGGGATCGGAAACCCTGAAGCTTGCCGGCGAGCACGGCTTTCTGCCGATGAGCCTCAACCTCAACCCCAGTTACGTCGCAAGCCATTGGGAGTCGGTCGAGGAAGGCGCCCGGCGCAGCGGCCGCACCCCGCGCCGTTCCGACTGGCGCCTGGTGCGCGAAATCTTCATCGCCGACACCGACGAGGCGGCGTGGCGCCTTTCGGTTGGCGCTCAGATGGGGCGAATGATGCGGGAATATTTCCTGCCGCTCCTCACCGATGTCGGCGTCATTCAGTTCCTCAAGCACGATGAAAGCGTCGCCGACAGCGACGTCACTCCGGAGTACTGCGCCCAACACAATTGGTTGATCGGCTCGCCCAGCACTGTGATCGAGAAGATCGAGCGCATGTACGAGGAGGTCGGCGGGTTCGGCTCGCTGCTGCTGTTCTGTTTCGACTACAGCGAGAACCCCGAGGCGTGGCGCGATTCGATGCGCCTGCTCGCCGAGGAGGTGATGCCGAAGGTCGCGCACCTCACCGGGTTGTAAGGCGTCACCCTGTCCGGCTTGGCGGCGCATAGCGCCGTTACCATATAGCGAATGCGCCGCTGCCATGCCGCTCTGGACATTGCGCGGGTGCAGGCGTTGCGGCAGATTCCGCGCGGCCCGCTCGGGAATTTTGTTGCGGGCAAGAGGAATGATGACGGTCGTGGCCGGTAGGGGTATAAGCGCGCGCTGTGCCGTTGTGCCGCACCCCTTGCGCGCGACGGGTGGCGCGCGGTCGCGCCGAGAGATGACGCGGGCTGGCGGGGGCTTAGCCCGGCGGGAGAAATTGGTTGCAGCCCACCGACGTCACTAATCCCGACTATTTTCATAAGGTAGTCGACTGCCAATGGGCGTGCCCGTCGCACACCCCGGTGCCGGAATACATCCGGCTGGTCGCGGCCCGCCGCTACACCGAGGCCTGGGCGGTCAATTGGGAATCGAACGTCTTTCCCGGCATCCTCGGCCGCACCTGCGACCGTCCCTGCGAACCCGCCTGCCGGCGCGGCCGCATCGAGAAGGAGCCGGTGGCGATCTGCCGGCTGAAGCGCGTCGCCGCCGATAACCGCGGCGACGTCACGCCGTTCCTGCCCAAAATACAGCCGAGTAACGGCAAACGCATCGCGCTGATCGGCGCCGGCCCAGCGTCGCTGACCGTGGCGCGCGACCTCGCACCGCTCGGCTATCACTGCGTGATGTTCGACGGCGACACCAAGGGCGGCGGCATGATGCGGAGCCAGATTCCGCGCTTCCGCCTGCCGGAAGCAGTCACCGACGAAGAGGTCGAGCGCATTCTCGACTTCGGCATCGAGACCCGCTTCGGCCACTTCGTGCCGAGCCTCAAGGCAATGCTTGCCGAAGGCTGGGACGCGATCTTTGTCGGCTCGGGCGCGCCGCGCGGCCGCGAGCTCGACATCCCCGGCCGCCAGGAAGCGGCGGCACACATCCATATCGGCATCGATTGGCTCTCCTCGGTCTCGTTCGGCCATATCGACAAGATCGGCAAACGTGTCATCGTGCTCGGCGGTGGCAACACGGCGATGGATTGCTGCCGCTCCTCGCGCCGTTTGGGCGGCGAGGAGGTCACCGTCGTCGTGCGCAGCGGCTTCGAGGAGATGAAGGCGAGCCCCTGGGAGAAGGAGGATGCGACGCATGAAGGCATCCCGATCCTCAACTTCCTCGTGCCGATCGAGTTCCTCCATGACAATGGCAAGCTGACCGGCGTTTCGTTCGAGAAGGTCAAGGCCCAATACGACGACAGGGGCCGGCGCAACCTGGTGCCGACCGGCGAACCGCCGACGATCATCCCGTGTGACGACGTATTGGTCGCGATCGGTCAGGAAAACGCGTTCCCCTGGATCGAGCGCGACATCGGCATGGAATTCGATCGCTGGGACCTGCCCAAGGTCGATCCGAGGACGATGCAATCGGCGATCCCCAACGTGTTCTTCGGCGGCGACGCGGCGTTCGGGCCGAAAAACATTATCTGGGCGGTCGCGCACGGCCACGACGCGGCGATCTCGATCGACAAATTCTGCCACGGCGAGGATGTCAGCGACCGGCCGCCGCCGGGGGTCACGCTGGTCAGCCAGAAGATGGGCATCCACGAGTGGAGCTACGACAACGACATCTCGAACGACCTTCGCTACAAGGTGCCGCTGCGCGATACCGCGGTCGCGCTGAAGGACATCAGGGTCGAGGTCGAACTCGGCTACGACGAGAAGCTCGGCTATCTCGAAGCCGAGCGCTGTCTCAATTGCGACATCCAGACGGTCTTCACCGGACCGCTATGCATCGAGTGCGACGCCTGCGTCGACATCTGCCCGGTCGATTGCATCACCTTCACCGACAACGGCGAGGAAGCCGAGCTACGCACGCGGCTTAGCGCTCCGGCAACCAATTTGACCCAGGATCTCTACATCGGAAATTTTCTGAAGACCGGTCGGATCATGGTCAAAGACGAAGACGTCTGCCTGCATTGCGGTCTATGCGCCGAGCGCTGCCCGACTGGCGCCTGGGACATGCGCAAATTCCTCTTCGACATCACACAGGCTGGGCCCCAATGCCGAAGCCGATAGAAGCGACGAACGATTTCGTCGTCAAATTCGCCAACGTCAACGGTTCGGGCTCGGCGAGCGCCAACGCGCTGTTCGCCAAGTCGGTGCTGCGGATGGGCGTCCCGACGAGCTCGCGCAACATCTTCCCGTCGAACATCCAGGGCCTGCCGACCTGGTACGAGGTGCGGATCAGCGAGCCGGGTCATCTCGGCCGCCGCGGCGGCGTCGATCTGATGGTTGCGATGAACCCGGAAACCTGGGACGAGGACATCGCCGAGATCGAGCCCGGCGGCTACCTGCTCTACGACTCGACGCGCGATCTGCCGAAATCGAAGTTCCGCGACGACATCAACGTGATCGGCGCGCCGCTGACCGAGATCTGCAACCGCACCTATTCGGACATGCGGCAGCGGCAACTGTTCAAGAACGTCATCTATCTGGGCGTGTTGTCGGCGTTGCTCGACATGGACGTCGAAGCGACCGAGGCGCTGATCGCCGAGCAGTTCAAGGGCCGCGACGCGCTGATCAAGGCAAACAACAACGCGCTGCACCTCGGCCGTGACTGGGCGCTCGCCGAGCTGAAATGCCCGCTGGGAATCAAGCTCAAGAAGGTCGACAAAGTCGGCGATCGGGTTTTCGTCACCGGCAACGACACCGCCGCGCTCGGCGCGCTCTATGGCGGCGCGACGGTCTGCGCGTGGTATCCAATCACCCCGTCATCGTCCCTGGCCGAGGCGTTTTCGGCGCATTGCTTCCGCTACCGTCGGGATGACGACAAGAAGCACAAATTCGCGATCGTCCAGGCCGAGGACGAGTTGGCCTCGATCGGCATGGTGGTCGGCGCCGGCTGGAACGGCGCGCGCGCCTTCACCGCGACATCTGGGCCGGGCATCTCGCTGATGCAGGAATTCATCGGCCTGGCCTATTTCGCCGAGATCCCGGCGGTGATCTTCGACATCCAGCGCGGCAGCCCGTCGACCGGGATGCCGACCCGCACCCAGCAAGCCGACATCCTGTCCTGCGCCTATGCCTCGCACGGCGATACCAAGCACGTGTTGATCTTCCCGAAGGATCCGCACGAGGCGTTTACGATGGCCGCCGACGCGCTCGACCTGGCCGACCGGCTGCAGACGCCGATTTTCGTCATGCTCGACCTCGATATCGGCATGAACGACTGGCTGGTCCCGCCTCTCGAATGGGACCCGGCGCGAAAATACGACCGTGGCAAGGTGATGACTTACGAAGAGCTCGAGGCGGGCGTCGATTTTGGCCGCTACCTCGATGTCGACGGCGACGGCATATCCTATCGCACGCTGCCGGGCACGCATCCGACGCGCGGCGCCTTCTTCACCCGCGGCACCAGCAAGGACCGCTACGCCCGGTACAGCGAGGAAGGCCACGACTACGTCGACAACATGCAGCGCCTACTGCACAAGTTCGAGACCGCCAAGCGGCTCGTGCCGCAGCCTGAGAAGCGCGCGGCGCGCGAGGCCACCAAATTCGGCGTCATCTATTTCGGCTCGACCACGGTGGCGATGGAGGAAGCGTTCGGGGCGCTCGAAGCGCGCGGCGCCCACCTCGACGCGATGCGCCTCCGGGGTTTCCCGTTCGCCGACGAGGTTTCCGATTTCATCGCCGACCACGAGCGCGTCTTTGTCGTCGAGCAGAACCGCGACGCACAGATGCGCACGCTCTTGACCACCGAGCTTGAAATCGACCCGGCGAAGCTGGTGCCGATCCTGCATTATGACGGCACGCCGATCACCGCCCGCTTCATCGTCAAGGCAATCTCCGACATCATCGCCGTCGTCACCCTCGCCCCGTTGCGCAAGGCCCGCAGCTGATGACCTACATCACCAAACCCAAGCTCCATCACCCAAGGCTGCCGACCAACGAACTCGGCTATACGCATCGCGACTATGAAGGCTCGATCTCGACCCTGTGCGCCGGTTGCGGGCACGATTCGATTAGCGCGGCGATCATCCAGTCCTGCTTTGAGCTGAGCCTTGAGCCGCATCGCATCGCCAAATTGTCGGGAATCGGCTGCTCGTCAAAGACGCCGACCTATTTTCTCGGCAAATCGCACGGCTTCAACAGCGTGCATGGCCGCATGCCCTCGGTGCTGACCGGCGCCAACCTTGCCAACCGTGACCTGATTTATCTCGGTGTCTCGGGCGACGGCGACAGCGCCTCGATCGGGCTTGGACAGTTTGCCCATTGTATCCGCCGCGGCGTCGACATGGTCTACATCGTCGAGAACAACGGCGTGTATGGGTTGACCAAGGGCCAGTTCTCGGCCACCGCCGACAAGGGTTCGAAGACAAGGCGCGGCCCGGTCAACACCGACTCGCCGATCGACATGATTGGCCTCGCGCTACAGCTCGGCGCGAGCTATGTCGCGCGCAGCTTCTCGGGCGACAAGCACCAGCTGGTGCCGCTGATCAAGGGCGCCATCGAGCACAAGGGCGCCGCGTTCATCGATGTCGTTTCGCCGTGCGTTGCCTTTAATAACAATCCAGAATCAACCAAAAGCTACGAATACGTCCGCGCTCACAACGAGGCGGTGAACCAGCTCGACTTCATGGTCGAACGGGAGGCGATCACCGCCGACTACGCGCCCGGCACGGTCGAAACCGTTGTCCAGCATGATGGGTCGGTTCTCCGCCTGCACAAGCTGGCGCCCGACTACGACCCGCACGACCGGGTCGAGGCGTTGACCTATCTGCAGCAGCGCCACGCCGCCGGCGAGGTCGTCACCGGGCTCCTGTTCGTCGAGCAGGATCATGGCGATCTGCACCAGTTCCTGGAAACGGTCGACGCGCCGCTGAACGGGCTGGGCGAAGCCGAGCTTTGCCCGGGCCCCGATATCCTCGCGCGCTACAACGCGGCGCACCGCTAGACAACTTCCGACCTTCGCTCAATTTACGGACACTGGCTGGACAGTAAGGCCGGCGATGCTCTACCCTTTGGCGAAAGCCGCTGCGGCGGCGCGGCGCCAGGATCGGTGGAGCAGACTGTGGGAAGCCTCGGCAGAACTTTATGCAGCGGCTTGGCGGCTCTCTCGCTGAGCAGCTGTTCGATCGTCGACAATTTTTCGGGACGCGCGGTCAATTACAACCTGGTCGCCGAGCAAGCCCAGCAGCAAGCCTTGTTGCTCAATATCGTGCGCGCCAGCCTGAACCGGCCGATGCAGTTCACGACGCTGTCCTCGATCACCGGCACCGCCTCCGAGACCGGCAGCGGTACGTTGAGCGTGCCGTTTGGTCATCACCGCCCAACCGCGGGGGTCAGTCCGGACATCCTGGGGCTTAGCGGTACGGTCAGCGCCGGCCCGACCTTTACCGTACCGGTGCTCGATACCCAGGAATTCTATGAGGGCGAGCTGAAGCCGCTGACCGGCCAGGAATACCGCTTCTTCCTCGACGAAGGGATCACTCCCTCGGTGCTCTTCTATATGTTCGTCGACAGCATCGAGCTGAGCGTCGCGGGTAGCCAGCCAACGCAAACCTTCGTATTTCGCAGCTCCGTTGGCGACGATTTCGACCTGGCGCGATACGAGGCGGTCGCCGACTATCTGTTGTCGCTCGGTCTCGGCGTCGAGGAAATGCACCGTTCATCGGCGGTTGGGCCTGAAATCAACGCCGCTCAGCTAAAGGACCTGCACGACATCGCCCAGCTGACCAGCGCCGGGCTGAAAGTATCCGCGGTGAAAGCAAAGTCGACGAAGGCTTCGGGAGAAGCCAAGACGACCGGCCGCTATCAGATCGAAAAAGACGCGACGATCTATCGGCCATGCTTTTCATCCCCAAAAAGCGCTGCCGCCGTGATCGATCCATCGCTGGTGTGCGGCTCGAACGACACCACTGATACTACCACGCAGCAGACCGGCAATTTGAGCCGCATGGGGGGCTTTACGGCGCCGGACCTCGCCACCGATCTAGACAAGATACGCGCCGCGTACGTCGCCACGCTGCAACAGAAGGGACAGACCGCGATCGCCACGCAGATCGCCGCTTTGCCATCGCTACCGCGCAATGGGAAGCTGCAGGTGCGGCTTTACATGCGCTCGCCGGAGGCGATCCTTCACTATCTCGGCAGCGTCGTGGCGCGTTACCTTTACCCGACTTTCGACGTCAGGCGGGTGATCCGTGTCAAGGTCGGTGAGCCTTACCTGTCTTATCCGGTCGCCCCGTGCCCCAGCGTCGAGGACCCGAGGGCGCCGGGGGACGTGGCCCCGGGTTACCGCTGTGAGAACCTCTTCGTCCTCTCATTGGGCGACGCCGGCGCCTCGCCGCTTTCGGTCGACTATAACGGTAAGACCTACTCGGTCCCGGCCGATGACCATATCAGCGGGCGGACGATGCGCATGCTCGATCTGGTGAAACAGATTGTCGCTTTACACACCTCGGCCAAAGAACTCCCGGCATCCAACGTGCTGAACATCATCGGTGGCCCCGCTCCGTAGCCCCGAGACGCCGCGACCGATTAGGTCAATTGAAACCCGCCGCAGAGCGGGTCCCGCGGATCGACGAAGATCGTGTTCAGCCCGTGAACGCGCGCCCAGCCGGCGACGCTGGGCACGATTGCCTGATGCGCGCCGACCCGGCCCGCGCTCTCCACCCGGCCGTCGAACAGCGTGCCGATAACGCTCTCATGGATGAACGAATCGCCGGGCATGAGCCGGCCTTTCGCGGCGAGTTGCGCCATTCGGGCCGAGGTTCCGGTGCCGCACGGCGAGCGATCGATTGCCCGCTCGCCGTAGAACACCGCGTTGCGGCCGTGCGCCTTGGGGTCGTGCGGCGCCCCGGTCCATTGCACATGGCTGACGCCGCTGATCGTCGTATCGTCGGGATGAACGACCGCGGTCACCTCGTTGACTCGGCGGCGGACAACCGGGCTCCAGCGCAACAGCCAGTCGATCGAGACCGCATCGAGCCCCGGAAAATTTGGCTGCGGATCGACGATCGCATAGAAATTTCCGCCATAGGCGATATCGACCACAAGCTCACCCAATCCCGCGACCGCGACCGCAACCTCGGCCGCCGCTAGATAGCTCGGCACGTTGTAGAGGCGCACGCTGTCGATCAGCGCACCGTCGCGCACGAAGCTCGCGGTGACCCGGCCGGCAGGCGCGTCGAGCGCCACGATCCCCTCCTCGCGCGGCGTCACGAGCCCATGCTCGAGCGCGAAGGTCACGCTGCCGATCGTGCCGTGCCCGCACATCGGCAGGCAGCCGGTGACCTCGATATAGAGGATCGCGATGTCGCAATCGGGCCGCAACGGCGGATAGAGGATCGCCCCCGACATCGCGTCGTGGCCGCGCGGCTCGAACATCAGCGAGCGCCGCACCCAGTCGAAGCGCACCATAAAATCCTGGCGCTTCTCACTCATCGTACTGCCGTCGAGCAGCGGCCCGCCGCCGATCACCAACCGCACCGGGTTGCCGCAGGTGTGCCCATCGATGCACGCGAAGGTGTGTCTGCCGGGCGGAACGCCGTTGGCCGCGCTCATCGCGGGCGCCGCGCTAGCGGCCGTCGTGCGAAGGGACCTCGATCGGCACGCAATTGTGGCGACCCTGCATCAGACAATCCTCGATCTGGCCCTTTTCGCGCAGCTCGCGAACCAGCCACACCCCGGCGATCGCCAGCAACAGGATGACGATCAGTCCCATCGACGCATTGGTGCGTCTGGCCTCGCCTTCCTCGATCTCTTGGCGCCGGAGCATCGGCCGATCTCCACGGCCTGTGAGCCGCACTGGAGTTTAACCGTTTTGTCAGGCTAACGTCACGGACAGAACAACCGCGACGCCGATTGCGGCCCTCATCGCTCTGCGCTATTCACCAACCCTCGGCAGCGTCAAAGGAATCTGCGGCATGGCACAGCCCGGCCCGCTTTCTGGCATCACTATCGTCGATCTGTCCCGCATCCTGGCGGGGCCCTATTGCACGCTGCTCCTGGCCGAGCTCGGCGCCCGGGTCATCAAGGTCGAGGCGCCGAACGGCGGCGACGACGCGCGCCAATACGGCCCGTTCACCAACGGTAAATCGACCTATTTCGCCTCGGTCAACCGGGGCAAGGAGTCGATCGCGCTCGATCTCAAATCCACGGCCGACCGCGAGATCTTCGAGCGCCTGTTGGACAAGGCCGACGCGGTGGTCGAGAACTTCCGGCCGGGCACGATGGAGCGGCTCGGCTATGGCTGGGACACGCTGCACCCGCGCTATCCGCGGCTGATCTACGCCGCCGCGTCCGGCTTCGGTCACACCGGGCCGTACTCGCACTACCCGTCCTACGACATGGTGGTGCAGGGCTTGGGGGGCATCATGAGCATCACCGGACACCCCGGCATGCCTCTGACCCGGATCGGCACCTCGATCGGCGACCTCGCCGGCGGGCTCTACACAACGATCGCACTCAACGCCGCGCTGCTGCACCGCGAACGCACCGGCGAAGCGACCAAGGTCGATGTCGCGCTCTTCGATTGCCAGCTCGCGCTACTGGAAAACGCGATCATGCGCTACACGACATCGGGCGAGATCCCGGGACCGATGGGCGCCCGCCATCCGTCGATCACCCCGTTCGAGGCGTTTTCGACCAAGGACGGCAATCTGATCATCGCCGCCGGCAATGACGGGCTGTGGGTCAAGCTGACCGAGGCGCTCGGCCATCCCGAACTCGCCCAAGACCCCGACTACAAGACCAACCCGCTGCGCAACCAGCATCAGCCGCGGTTGAAGGAAGAGCTCGACCGCATCCTCTCGACCGATACGACCGAGCATTGGATCGCCGTTCTCGAAGCGGCCGGCATCCCGTGCGGACCGGTCAACAACGTCGCGCAGGCGCTCGCCCACCCGCAGACCGCGGCACGCAACATGCTGGTCGAGGTCGACGATCCGACGACCGGCCCTCTGTCGCTCGCCGGCAATCCGATGAAGTTCTCCGCGTTTGAAGACCCGGCGACGCGGCCCCCCTCCCCCGACCTCGACGGCGATCGCGCCAAGATCCTCCGCGAATTGGGCATGTGAGGCGCGCCCCGACTTTCGCCCTGACGGTCAGGCGCTGTGAGGGGATCGGGACGCTCCCATCGCCGCTGGCGCCTATGGCGGATTTTGCGGCGCACCCTCGCGGTCCTGCTGGTGCTCCTCGTTGTGATAGCCGTGGGAGGCTATTTCCTCCTGCGCTTGTCGCTGCCGCAAACCGAAGGCCGCATTGTTGTGTCCGGGCTGCACGGCGAGATCACGATCGCCCGCGACGCCGACGGTGTTCCGACGATAAGCGCGGGCGATGACGACGACCTCGCCTTCGGGCTCGGTTTCGCCCATGCGCAGGACCGCCTGTTTCAGATGGAGATTCAGCGCCGCTACGGCGCCGGGCGTCTCGCCGAGGTGTTCGGCCAGACGGCGGTGCCGATCGACACGCAGATGCGCGTCCTCGGTTTGTATCGCGCCGCCGAGGCTGCGTGGCCGCATTTGTCGGCGGCAGTACGCGGCGGCATCGAAGCCTATTGCGCCGGCGTCGACGCCTATGTCGTGGCGCACGGCCTGATTTTGCCGCCGGAATTCCTGTTGTTGCGGTTCAAGCCCGAGCCGTGGAAGCCCGCGGACACGCTGGTCTGGGGCAAGCTGATGGACTTTCAGCTCGGCGGCAATTACCGCGGCGAGTTGCTGCGCGCCCGGCTGGCGCAAACCGTCTCAGCCGATGATCTCGCGTTTCTCTATCCCGAATACCCCAAGGACGCGCCGACCACGCTGGCCCTGTTGGCGCCGCTCTATCGGCATTTGCCGTTGGCGCGCCCCTATGCGGCTTTGCCGGCCGACCTTGGACCGCAATATGCGTCGAACAACTGGGTCGTCGACGGCGCCCATTCGGCGAGCGGCAAGCCGATGCTCGCCAATGATCCGCATCTCGGCTTCACCACGCCTGGGGTCTGGTACCTGGCGCGGCTCAAGACACCCGAGCGTGAAATCGATGGCGCGACCGTCGCCGGAAACCCGATGGTGGTCATCGGCCACAATGACAAGATCGCCTGGGGCTTCACGACGACGACCGCCGATATCGAGGACTTGTTTATCGAGAAGCTCGATCCGAACGATCCCGGCCGCTACCTCACCCCCGACGGCAGCGCGGCCTTGACGACACGGCAGGAGACGATCGCCGTGCGCGGCGCCGAGCCGGTGGTGCTGACCGTGCGTGCGACACGACACGGGCCGGTCGTCTCCGACATGCTGCCCCCTCAAACCTTCGACCCGGGCTATGTGATCGCACTCTCGACGACGTTTCTCGATGACGATGATCGCAGCGCCGAAGCGCTGTGGGGCGTCGACCGCGCGAGCGATTGGGCCGGATTTCGCGACGCGCTGAAGAACTTCGTCGGCCCGCCGCAGAACATGGTCTATGCCGACAGCGGCGGCACGATCGGCTTTATCGCCGCCGGCCGCATACCAGTCCGCAAGAGCGGCAATGGCTGGCTGCCGGTGCCGGGCTGGAGCGGCGACTATGACTGGCAAGGGACCATCCCGTTCGACGCCCTGCCCCAGGCTACCAACCCGGCGGCAGGTTATTTTGTCACCGCCAACAACAAGATCGTGCCGGACAGCTATGCCTATTTCATCAGTTGGGATTGGGATATTCCTGACCGTATGGAGCGCATCACCGAGCTGATCAAGGCGACGCCGCGGCAATCGCCCGAGACCAGCGCCGCGATCCAGGCCGACACGCTGTCGATCATGGCGCGGCGCCTGGTACCGCTGATGACCAAGATCGTGCCGTCGAACGACATGGCTCGCGAAGCTGTCGAACGGCTGCAGCAATGGGATTTCCACATGGATGCGGACAAGGTCGAGCCGCTGCTGTTCACGGCCTGGCTGCGCGCGTTCGCCCGCTCGGTGCTGTTCGCCCGGCTCGGAGCCACCGCCGCCGATTACTGGGATTTGCGGCCGCTGGTGATGGAGGCGATCCTGACGCAGCGTCCGGACTGGTGCGCCGATCCGCAGCAGGCGGGCCGCGAGACCTGCGAGACGCGCCTGACCGAGGCGCTCGACTGCGCGCTCGACGCGCTGCGCCAGGCCTATGGCGGCGAGATGGCCCAGTGGCAATGGGGCCGCGCCCATATCGCTTATTTCCCCAACGCCGTGTTCGAGCGCGTGCCGGTGCTGCGCGACTGGCTGCGGGTGACCATCCCGACCCCGGGTGCCCGCGACACGGTCAATGTCGGCCCAAGCGAAATCCGCGACGACGAGCACCCCTACGAGCAGCGCTTCGGCGCGGGGTTGCGCATCATCACCGACCTCGCGGCGCCGGAGGAGTCGCGCATGATGATCACCCCCGGCCAATCGGGAAACCCGTTCTCGGCACATTACGCCGACCTCTTGCCGCGCTGGCGCGTCTTCGACTGGCTCATTCCCGGCAAGGCAGCCGTCGCCTCGACCCTGACTTTGGCGCCCGCACCATGAGCAAGCTGCCGGTCGCGATCGCCGACATGAGGCGCGCCGAGCGGGCTATCGCCGGCGCGATCGCGAAGACCCCGCTCGTCGCCGCGCCGTGGCTCAGCGACATCGCCGGCTGCGAGGTTTGGCTCAAGCTCGAAACCCAACACCCCACCGGCTCGTTCAAGGAGCGCGGCGCGCTCAACAAGCTGCTGACGCTCAACGGCAACGAGCGCGGCGCCGGGGTGGTCGCGATGTCGGCCGGCAACCACGCCCAGGGCGTCGCCTACCACGCTCGCCGGCTCGGCATCCCGGCGACGATCGTGATGCCGGAGGGGACGCCGTTCACCAAGATCGATCGCACCCAGTCGCTGGGCGCGACAGTCGTGATCGAGGGCGACAGCCTGGTCGCCGCGCGCCGCGCCGCCGATGCGCTGGCGAAGCAATGCGGGCTCGTACCGGTGCACCCCTATGACGACAAAGAGGTGATCGCCGGGCAGGGCACGGTCGCGCTCGAAATGCTCGCCGACCGGCCGGATCTCGACACGCTGATCGTGCCGATCGGCGGCGGGGGCCTCATCTCCGGCATCGCGGTCGCGGCGAAAGCGATCAAACCCGAGATCGAGATCGTCGGCGTGCAGTCGGCGCTCTACCCGTCGATGCGCGACGTGTTGCGCGGCACGGTGCCCGATATCGCCAGCGCCGCCGCGACGCTCGCCGAAGGCATCGCGGTCAAGGAGCCGGGAAAGCTGACCCGCCGCATCGTCGCCGCGCTGGTTGCCGAGATCCTGCTCGCTGACGACACCGAGATCGAGCACGCGATCGAACATCTCGTCGACCGCGAGAAACTGGTCGCCGAAGGCGCGGGCGCCGCCGGGGTCGCGGCGCTGATCGCCAACGCTGCGCGGTTTCGCGGCAAGCGCGTCGGCATCGTCATCACCGGCGGCAATATCGACGCGCGCCTGCTGGCCTCGGTGCTGATGCGTGGGCTGGTGCGCGAGGGTTGCCTGGTGCGCTTGCGCGCGGAGTTGCCCGACGTGCCGGGCGCCTTGTCGCGTCTGTCCGGGGTAGTCGGCGGCCAGGGCGGCAACATCGTCGAGGTCCACCACCAGCGCCTGTTCCAGGACGCCTCAGTCAAGCGCGCCGAGCTCGATGTCGTGATCGAGACGCAAAACCGCCGCCATGTCGCGGCGATCGTCGCGGCCCTGATCGCCGCCGGCTTCCCGACCCAGCTGCTGTCCGCCAGTGGCGACCGCGATCCGCCCTAGGCTTCCTTAGCCGCGACCGGCGCCACCAGCACGCGGTCGACGCGGCGACCATCCATCTCGACGATCTCGAAGCGGTACCCGCCGGCGATGACCCGGTCGGCGACCATCGGCACCCGGTTGAGCCGCGCCATCAGATAGCCGCCGAGGGTATGGAAATCGGCGTCCTCGCCCGGCAGATGGCTGAGCCGGAGCGCCTGCTTGATTTCGTCGAGGGCGACCATGCCGTCGAACAGCCAGCTTCCGTCGTCACGGCGGACGACCCGCGGGTCGTTGCCGTCGTGGATGCCCGGCAGATCGCCGACCAGCGCCTGAAGGATGTCGTGCAGCGTCACCAGACCTTCGAGATCGCCGTATTCGTCGACGACCAGCGCCAGCGACTCGCCGGTGGTCTTAAACACCTCCAGCGCGCGCAGCACGGTCACCGTATTGGGCACGAATAGCGGTGTCCGCACGGCCGCGCGTACGTCGAACGGCGCCCCGGCCAGCGCGGCGTCGTACAGATCCTTGACCTGAACGATCCCCGCGAGATGATGCGTGCCGCCCTGAACGACCGGAAAGCGCGAAAAGGCGCTCTCTCGGATGTGCCGCTGGATTTCCTCGACTTCATCGTCGAGATCGAGAAATTCGATCTGGGTGCGCGGCGTCATCACCGCGCTGACCCGGCGGTCGCCGAGGCGCAGCGCCATCTCGACGATCGCGGTCTCGGCATGCGGGATGTGCCCGGTGGCGACGCCCTCGCGCAGCATAAAGCCGATCTCCTCGTCGGTGACCGGGGTCGGCTCGCCGCGCAGCGGAATGAGACGAAGGATCAGATCGGCGCTCGAGCTGAGCACCCATTCGATCGGCGTGCCGACCACCGCCAGCGCGCGCATCAGACGCGCCATCGCGCTGGCGATGTGTTCGGCGTCGAGCAGCGCGATGCGCTTTGGCACCAATTCGCCGAGGATCAGCGAGAAATAGGAGATGCCGGCCACCACCGCCGCCATCGCCGCGATATGCGCGTAAGGTCCGACACCGGGCATGGTCCTGAAATATCCCTCCAGCGGCTCGCCCAGCGTCGCCTGGCCGAACGTTCCGGACAGCACGGCGATGACGGTGACCCCGACCTGGACCGTCGCCAGCAGCCGCGACGGGTCGGATTTCAGCTCGATCGCCGCCTTGGCGCCGGCGCTGCCGCCGTCGGCGAGCGGCTGCAGCCGCGCCGGCCGGGCCGAGACCAGCGCGATCTCGGCCATCGCGAAGAACCCGTTCAACAGGATCAGCAACAGGACAATCGAGAGGTGCAGCAACAGCATCGCAACCCCCTGGCTTTCACGCGCAACACCTTAACGCATTATCCGGGCCGGAGTGGGTACGCCCTTTGGTTGAGTTTAGATGTACTGTTCACCTGTTTTTACAGGAAATTAACAGGAGGATTCGTGTCCTAGTTGTACTGCGTCCCCGCACCGGACAGGAACCGGCGACATCGCTCGTATCAGCCGGCCGTCGATGTCGGCGCAACAATTATCGATATAGCATCATATGAGCGCTTTCAAGGGGCCGCCCACAATGCGGCCCTCTCGCAGATGCGATAACGGAAACTCAGCGCGAATAGAATTCGACGACGAGGTTCGGCTCCATCGTCACCGGAAACGGTACGTCGGCCAGTTTCGGCGCGCGGATAAAGCGGCCGCGCATGCGCTCGTGGTCGATTTCGAGGTAATCGGGCACATCGCGCTCGCTCGACTGCGTCGCCTCGATGACCACCGCCATCTCCTTGGCTTTGGGCCGCAGCTCCACCGTGTCGCCGTCGCGCAGCACGGCCGAGCCGATATTGAGCCGCTTGCCGTTGACCAGCACATGCCCGTGATTGATCAGCTGGCGCGAGGCGAACGGCGTCGGCACCAGCTTCATGCGGTAGACGATCGTGTCGAGCCGCCGCTCCAACAGCTCGATCAGGTTCTCGCCGGTATCGCCGCGCCGCCGCGCGGCCTCTTCGTAGAGCCGCCGGAACTGGCGCTCGCCGATATTGGCGTAGTAGCCCTTGAGCTTCTGCTTGGCGGCGAGCTGGGTCCCGTAATCCGACGGCTTCTTGCGCCGCTGCCCATGCTGGCCCGGTCCGTATTCGCGCCGGTTGAGCGGGCTCTTCGCCCGGCCCCACAAATTGACGCCGAGCCGGCGGTTGATCTTGTACTTTGACTCCGTGCGCTTGCTCATGTGTCTCGGTCCCGTTTCGGGTTGTTGTTATCCCAATAGTGCCATCCGCCGCGTTGCCGTCCGGGGCCGGGGCTTTCGCCCACATTCTTGGGAAGGGCCGCGCACTATAGCCGCGGCGGCGCGTAAGTCAATTTCCACCCGGCCGGCGCCACCTGTTCCACCTGTTATTTACAGGGAATTAACAGGTGCCCGACTCGATACGCCGCGGCGCTCCAAACGCACTGCAGACAAAACCTACCAAAGGATTTTGGCAATTTTACGGTCGATCATTCCGCGGCTGTTCCTCGCAAGCGCTCCGATTGGGCCGGCGTCTGTTTTTGCCCCATAGCTGTCGCCTGCACTGGTTGCGCGGTCTTCGCCGATGGCAAAAATCGGGGAGGTTGTGTCTGGGCGCGGCGCGAAGCGAACCGCCGCTCCAGTTGGTAGGGGGAGCGCAATGGCGTACGGGTCGGTTGGGTTGATGGTCCCGGCGCTGGCGATGACAGTCCAAAAGTCAAACTGAGACACTACCTAAAGGGTGCAGGGGCTCGTCCATCGCTGAAGCACGGCCGCGATGGTCGCCAAAGCGCGATCTGATATGGCTTCGGCTCAGTCGCACAGCGTTACCCGTCGACCCGACAATCGTGTAAAGGGTGGAAACGAACCTCGCTGAAGCACCGTTTCACCGGCCGATCGGCGACCCGGCACGAACGCGGAAGGGGATATGCGAGTACGTCCAGCGCATCAGGTTTTGGCGATACTTCTGGGACTGGCCCTGTGCGCCTCGGCGGCGCGGGCACAGATCTCAGCGCCGGTCGATCTCGGCACGCATCAGACGACGGCACCCAGCAGCCCGGCGAGCCTCGCCATCACGACGGTGGCGAATGCCCCGGCGGGCAGCAGCATCATCGTCGCCGCGACTAGTACCCCTGCACAGGGATTATGACTCTTTGGCGGGGTCGGGGTAAGCACGCGCGAGTTTGGCGCGGGCGCGCTCGGTGGTGAACATCCATCTGACGCGTGCCCCTGCGGCATTACGC
>Ga0181521_10002564_pt1 | contig 21855 bp, 10 predicted proteins | sample PEATcosm2014_Bin_32_FD_119764 | JGI IMG/M metagenome (GOLD analysis project Ga0181521, IMG submission 119764) | Peatland microbial communities from MTU Mesocosm Facility, Houghton, MI, USA - PEATcosm2014_Bin02_60_metaG | ecosystem: Environmental > Terrestrial > Soil > Wetlands > Peat | place...
CGAAGGGAGACATCTGAGTTGTTCCGTCAAGATGTTTTTGCAGAAAACTTAGAAAAACCCGCGACCAGTTTCCACTCCCCCTCGGTGGTCGGCGCGAAGGCGCCGATCAACGGCGATCCGCGTCGTTGTAGAGAGCGCATGTGGAGCTGCTCATCATAGGGGCGGCGGTCTTTCCAGCAGCGATAGATGATCCGGATCCACCGGTAGGCCAGAGCCCGCACGGCCGGGTGGTATTTTTGACGGTTTTCCCGCCGGACCGTATAGAACACCTTCGCCCATTCCGATTGAGCGATCGAGTGAGCAGCGAATTCGTGGAAGGTTTGCCGTAAGAACTTGGGGCAGGCCACCCTCATATGCACCTGTACCGAGTTGCCGCTGCGCTCCGTGACCGCTGCAATGCCACTAATCCGCTGCACGTCCTCTGCCGACTCAAAACGATCCCGGATCGTGCCGAATGCCACGATCAAGCGCGGCACCAGCGCTGGCCCAGCTCCCGGCAGCGAGCTGAATAGGCTGGCTTCCGGGTGTTCGGCGACCACCTCGGCGATCCGCCGGTCATACTCCACGATGGAGTCGCGCAGGGCGGCAATCACCCTTACCAACGCCTGCGCTTTGCGGCTTTCGCCTTCCACAATAGCCCCGTCTTCGGTCGCCGGCATCGCTGCCCGATGCCCTCGATCCGCTCCCGGATGCGCTCCTCGTCCCGGCAGTTGTGCTGGTGGAAGAACCTGCGCAAAGTGCCGGGATGCGCCCGCCGCATCTCCAGCAGCGTGCCCCACCGCTCCAGTACGGCGCCCACCAGCGGTGAGTCCACCCCGTCGAACCACTTCAGGATTTGCGGAAAGTAGATCTTCAGACACGCCGTCAGCCGATTCTTCTGCCGCGTCTTCTCATCCACCAGCATCCGTCGGCTCTCGACCAGAATTTGCAGCAGCCGGGTCGCTACCGTATCCGGACGCTGCGGGCGCAGCTTCTGGCGGTGCCGTAACAGCAGATCCAGCAGCGACGCCGTATCTCCAGGGTCACTCTTGGCACCCGACGGACAGAACGCCTTGCGGTAGTCAGCCGCCGTCTTCGGGTGCACCGGAAACAACACCAGGTGCGGGTACTTGGCCAACAGACACACCAACGATCCGCGGGACTGTTCCAGGCACACCGCGATCGGCCGGCCCGCGAATCGCTGGTGCAACTCCATCGCCCAGACATCGACTGCTTCCGGCGTATTTTCCACTTCCCCCTGTTCCGGCTGTTCGGATTCGGCTGTAACCAATCGCCAGAAATGCTTCTGGTCGGCCCAGTCGATGGCGGCAAACGCGGCCCACTCCGGCTCATTGACTTGCTTGTTGCTCTGATTTGCCATGGCACTCCTGCCCTTTCTCGGGCGGGCTGGCTTGATTCCACCGAAAAGCTTATAGTGGAGTCTGGAAGCCAGACGACATCTGAGTATTCGTCTCTGGAACCAAGCGCATCCCGCTGCTCGAAGCTCTCCCTCAAGCATCGGAGCTGGCGGTCATTATTCGTAGCAGCGGGATGCCCGCTCCAACATTCTTCCTATCAAATGTTTTGAGCGGTGAAAACCCCGGCCTACACCCCTTTGGGGTGTACGGCCCTCCAACTTCAAAACCAGATCTATATTTTATTGTTCGGAACTACTATAAGCGGTCAGCGGACGCTGAAAGACGAATTTTGCGCCGCAAAGGAGCTCGGCGGCTGACGACAGGTCACATTCTGCGATCAATAGAGACCGTGCAAAAGAACACGAAATCACCGGCCGTCGATTAACTTGTTTTCATGCGGGTGATCGATTCGGGCGCTCGATTTCGCCTGTGCCGGGTGGATGAGAACGTTCGCCGCAATCCTGCTGTTCACGCTCGGCGCCATGACAGCCCGGGCGGATACCGGATACGCATACGCGCTGATCTCCGACGGCACCCTTGCCACGGTGAATCCCACGTACACTTTGAACCCGGCTGGCGGCCCCGTCACCGCGAGCCATAACAGCACCGGCTCGTACACCGTCACCTTCCCCAATCTCTCAATCGCCACCGGCTGGGCAGTAGAAGCCGCGGCCTACGGCGCCACGGCCAACTACTGTAACGTGGCAGGCTGGGGCTTGCTGGGAATCAATGTCCAGTGCTACAACCCCAGCGGCGCCGCTGCGAATTCCCCGTTCACAGTGCTGGCCATCTCCAATGGGAACGACAAGAATATTTTGTTCGCATGGGCCGACCAACCTACCGCTGCGAACTATAATGCGAACAGTTCTTATGCCTATAACCTTGGCGGTAGTGTCGGTATCACCCGCAGCGGACCCGGCGAATACGTGGTTTCTTTCGGGCTGAACAGCGCCAACGGAGGCGCCATCCAGATCGACGCCTATAACAGCAACGCCAATTGCTATTCCGGTGGGGAACAGACGGACATGTTTTACGTCTTCCCAGTCTACTGTCTCAGTCCGTCCGGAAGCCCGGTGGATTCAGAGTTCGTAATCGCCAGCGTTCCAGGCGGTGCAACCCCAACAGGGCTCGCCTTCGCATCCACCAGCGGGGGGGCTTTCACGTACAACCCCACCGGCAGCACTGTAAACATCAGTCATGTGTCCACCGGCCAATACCAAGTGACGTTTGCCAGTCTCGCCATCGCCCAGGTAAGCGGCGGGACCGTGATAGCCACCGCGAATGGCTCTTATGGCATATATGCCCGATGTACCGTTAGCAATTGGCAGGTCGGCGGCGGCAGCACCCTGCAAGTATCGGTAGCCTGTTATGACGCTGCCGGCAACCCGGAGGATAATGCCTTTCAGATTCTGGCACTGCCGGCGATGGGGTATGCGTACGCTTTTGTCGTTGATACGGTGGTCTCCTCGGCACTGAATCCCGGGGGCGGGCCGGTCTCGGCCGCTGGCATCTACTCCGACCGTAGCTATACGGTCACCTTCCCCAATTCCGGAATCGGCGCCGGGTGGTCGGTGATGGTATCTGGGTACCAGCTAGGCGAGTCCTGCGGACCCGCCAACTGGGCCAACAGCTCTGTGACAGTGAATTGTTTCAACCCCTCCGGCCTTGTCACCCATGACCTCGGCTTCGAGATTCTGGCCATCTCGAATACCAACGGCAGCGATATCGCCTTCGCCAGTTACGGTCTCCCGCAGTTTTCCTATAACCCGGCGGGCACCATCACCACCGACCACGTCTCCACGGGCTTCTATACGGTTACCTTCAACGGCCTGAACGGAAACGGAGGTACCGTCCAGGTCGCTTCCCCGCAAAATCCCGTCCTTTGCTACTCCGATGGATGGGGCGGGAGCCCTTTCACGGCTCTCGTGTTGTGCACGAATAGCGACGGAAACCCTTTTGATACGGAATTCAACATCATGGTGATTCCGGCCGGAGCAACTCCTCCAGGGATCAACTATGCTCTGGCGGATCAACCGACTTCGCAACAATACGACGCCGACGCCGGGTTCACTTACGATCCCAGTGGCCCGGTGCCTGTCCAGCGCTTTGACACTGGGCAGTACGAAGTGTCGTTCCCGGGTGGGGGGACAATTTCCGGGGGTACCGTATCCGTTACCTCACAAGGCGGCGCTAGTGGAGAGGCCACTTATTGTAGCCCGGAGACCGGGACCCCGTCCCAGCTCTTCGTGAATTGCTATAACGTCGCCGGCCACCTGGCCGACTCGCTCTTCCAGGTTCTCACTATCGCCCCCGTCCCCGGCCCGCCCGCATTCTTGGGTGGGGGCGCCGGCTCCCCGCAAAGCACGCCCGTGACCACTCCCTTCGGCACAGCAATGACCGCCCTTGTGCTGGACGCGAACAATAATCCAGTTCCGAATGTCCCGGTGCTGTTCACCGCGCCCAACTCCGGCCCCAGTGGAACGTTTCCAGGGGCGTCACTGACAGCTACGACCGTTAGCAATGCTTCCGGTGTCGCCACCGCTCCCACTTTCACCGCCAACAGCATTGCCGGTGGGCCGTATATGGTGTCCGCCTCCTTTATCGGAGCCGCCTCGGCGAATTTCTCCCTGACCAACACCCCGCTTACTTCGATTACGCTACAGACGTTGCCGGCCGGCCTCGCAGTCAGCGTCGACAGCGGCGCACCGGCCGCGTCCCCGGTGGTGGCCGCATTGGTCCCTGGTACCAGCCATACCATCGCGACCTCGACCCCGCAGGCCGGCGGTACGGGCATCCAGTATGCCTGGATGAACTGGTCCGACGGCGGGACGCTCTCGCACAACATCACGGTTCCCGCGTCGGACACCGCTTATACCGCGACCTTCCAGACGCAGTATCTGCTGACGAGCAGTGCCTCGCCGGCCGCGGGCGGGACGCTCACCCTCGGCAACGGTAGCTACTACGACCCTGGAACGGCGGTCCCGGTCGCCGCCACAGCCAACCCGGGGTACGTTTTCAGTAACTGGTCGGGACCCGTGGCGAACGCCAACAGCGCTTCCACCACCGTGACCATGATCGGGCCGGAGACCGTGACGGCCAACTTCTCCCTGGCGGCCGGCATCACCGTTCAGACGAGCCCGGAGGGATTGCAGTTCACCCTGGGTGGCACTACCTACACCGCGCCGCAGACAGTGAACCTGTCGCCGGGGATGTATACCCTCGCGGTCCTCGCGACCCAGGCGGGGTCGTCCGGTACCCAGTATGCCTGGATGAACTGGTCCGACGGCGGGACGCTCTCGCATAATATAACCGTCTCCGCGGCGTCCGCCACTTACGCTGCGAATTTCCAAACGGAATATCTGTTGACCGCGAGCGCCGTGCCGGCCAATGCCGGTACGGTGAGTCCCAACAACAGCTACGTCGCCGCCGGATCGAACACTACGCTTACCGCTTCCTCCCAACTGCCGCACATTTTCAGTTACTGGAGCGGCGCCGCCAGCGGTACCGCCAGTTCCGTCTTGGTTGCTATGAACGGCCCCGAGTCTGCCACCGCGAATTTTGTATCGTGCGACCTCAATAACGATGGCGTGGTCGACGTAAAGGATCTACAGATCCTCATCAATCAGGCTCTCGGCAAGGCGCCGCCGGTCACTGATCTCAACCACGACGGCATGGTCAACGCGATCGATATTCAAAGGCTTATCGCGGTGATCTTGAGCGATTAGAGGTCGGCACTCAGTTAGCAAAAATCGAGAAGCCGGATACAGACCCGATAACTGCCGTAAGCCGATTGGACGCGGGGGTATCTTGAGGGCCTAGCGGGTGCGAGCCTGGCGGGGCAGAAAAAATAAACGGACGCCGAACCGCTGTTAGTCTCGGGCTACGAAAACATGGTTCAGCGGGCGTCCACGGTTCCCGCTGACAGACGTTCCTTAGTGGAGCGGGCCGGAGCGCGAATCGTGGAGCTTTATGCGGCTTGGGGAAAATCGGACAAGGCCGAACTTCGGTGAGCGAGGATGGTCCGCTGGCAACGCCGCCCTTGGTTTAGGCGAGCCATCGTAAGCTTGGCGCCGCGCTGCGGAACAGGCGCCGTTTCCAGCAAGGCCCAGATGGCTTTGTGCTGTATCTAAAGAAGATGAGTGTTTTCACCCCCTTCGTAAATGGCCTTTTGGGGCAGCCGCGGCGTTCGGGCGGTTTTGGGCTCTCTTCCGCAATGAGTGCTTTTCCCTCGTCCGCCTCCGCAGGCCGGGAACTGGATCCGGACATCGCCGCGATCGAAGGAGCGCCCCGAAGCGATTTCGCCGGCGCGATGCTTAGCCGAGCGGTTATGTATGAGACCGCTCCGCGACCGAAATGTTGATCCTGCCCAACCACAGTCTCCTCGTGAGCGCGAGGAAATGCAGGCGGCACTCACTAAGCTTCGAGAAACCCTTGCGAAGCTCTACCTGACCATCAACGATGCAGGTCCGCCTTATTCGCCTACCTGGGGGAAAGACTTTCGTGATATACAATGATTCATTCCGTCAAGAGTGACCATCGAATCGCGCGGTTGGATTGGCGTACTGTTCGCCTGCCTCTGCCTCACTGTTCCAGTGCAGGCTGACCTCCCGGCGCCGCCTACCGTGACGAGAGTGAGCCCATCCGCCGGCCCGGCTGTGGGCGGCAATAGGGTTACGATCAGCGGATCGAATTTCATCGGCGTCCTCTTCGTGTACTTCGGCGGCGTTAGCGCAACTGCCGTTACGGTCAGTTCTACCAGCCAGCTCACGGCTACCGCGCCTGCAGGGTCAGCTGGCACGGTCGATATCGCGGTGGGGGCGTTGGGGGGCACAAGCTCCATCAGCGCCGCGGATCAATATACTTATGTGTCGGCGCCTACAGTGACCAGCGTCCGCCCCAACACGGGAGGGTCCTCCGGAGGGACGTCAGTCACTATTACCGGCACGAACTTCGCCGGCGCCACCGCAGTGCAATTCGGGATCACAAGCGCGGACAATTTCACGGTCAACACGGCGACGCAAATTACCGCCACGGCGCCCAGGGGATCCGGCACGGTCGACATCACAGTCACAACGGCGGGCGGCACAAGTCCCACCGGCGGCGCGGATCAATACACGTATTTCGGGGCGCCTACGGTGACGGCAGTGAGCCCACAGAGTGGACCGACCTCCGGAGGGACGACAGTCACCATTACCGGGACGAACTTCTCCGGCGCCTTCGGCGTGGCGTTCGGGAGCACAAGCCTGAGCGCAGACGGATTCTTCGTCGCCTCGTCTACCGAAATTGCGGCTATCGCGCCTGCGGGGTCTGGCACTATCGATATTACAGTCACGGCGCCGGGAGGTAGAAGTTCGACCAGCTCTGCGGACCAATTTACGTATGCGCCAGAACCTACCCTAACCAATGTCAACCCGAACAGCGGACCAACCGCTGGAGGGACGTCTGTGACTCTGACCGGCTCGAACTTCACCGGCGCCAGCGCGGTGGAATTCGGGATCACGAATGCAACCAGCTTCACGGTCAAAACGGCGACTCAAATTACAGCCACCGCGCCAGCGGGATCCGGCATTGTCGACATCACCGTCACGACGCCGGGAGGCACAAGCTCCACCGGCACCGCGGATCGATATACGTACGTGCCGGCGCCTACAGTCACGGGCGTCAGCCCCGGTGCTGGAGGGTCCTCCGGAGGGACGTTGGTCTCTATCTTCGGCTTGAATCTCGCCGGCGCTACCGCGGTGAAATTCGGGAGCGTGAGCGCCAACACTTTTACGGTCTACTCGCCCACGCAGATTACAGCCACGGCGCCAGCGGGATCCGGCACCGTCGACATCACCGTCACGACGGTAGGAGGCACAAGTTCCATCGGCAGCGCAGATCAATTTACCTATTTGCCGGCGCCCGTCGTAATCGGCGTCTCCCCGCCCAGTGGGCCCGCCTCCGGAGGGGCGATAGTCACCATCACCGGGATTAACTTCACCGGCGCCACCGCGGTCAAGTTCGGAACCACGAGCGCAGGCGGTTTCACTGTCAACGGGAACCAGATTTCGGTTAACGTACCTGCAGGGTCTGGCACTGTCGATGTCACCGTCACGACGCCGGGAGGCACAAGCTCCACCAGCAAGGCGGATCAATACATGTACGTGGCGGCGCCGGCCGTGACCGGTATCCGCCCGAACAGCGGACCGCTCGCTGGAGGGACGTCTGTGACCATAACCGGCACGAACCTCAGCGGCGCCACCGCGCTGAATTTCGGGAGCGCGTCCGCAACCAGCTTCACGGTGGAATCAGCAACGCAAATTACCGCCATGGCGCCAGCGGGATCCGGTACCGTCGACATCACCGTCACGTCGGAGGGAGGCACCAGTCCAACCAGCGCCGCCGACCAATATACCTATGCCCTTGCGCCTGCTGTTACGGCCATCAACCCGTCAGCGGGGCCGACCTACGGCGGTAACACGGTTTCGGTCGGCGGCGCGAATTTCACCGGCGCCACGGCCGTCCATTTTGGTAGCCAAAGCGCACCCAGCTTCACGGTGATAACTTCGAACTTGATCTCTGCCATAGCACCTTCCCAATGTTCGGGCGCGGTCGACATCACAGTCACCTCGCCCGGCGGCACGAGCAGCATTGGAGCGGCGGATCGATATACCTACGGCACCGCGCAGAACAGAGTTACCGATGTGCAGCTTGGAATCGACGAAGCTCTCGGAACCACGATGCCGACGAACGATATAAATGGCGACGGCGTGGTCAATGTTGTCGACATTCAAATATTCATTGATGGTCTTCTCAACGTCGGATGCATATCGGGTAATCAGTCGAACCAGGCTTCCCAGGCGCGCATTCTCAATTCCGCGCCACCGGGGTCAATTGCGTCCAACAGCGATGGCGCTGCCGGGAAGCCAGCTCACACATTGGACCTGGGCACGCTCGGCGGATCGATTTCCAGGGCTTATGGAATCGATAACTTTGGCCGCGTCGTCGGCGAATCCGAAACCGGCTCGCAAGGAGATTGCCGATCTCTATCCTGCCCCGTCCGTCACGCCTTTTTGTGGCAATCTGAGCACATGACGGACCTTGGTCTCATGATGGGCGCGGCGGATCTCGCAAGCGTGGCATACGGGGTCAATGACGCCGGCCAGGTTGCGGGATTCAATTCGGTGCTGGCCGAAAAAAGCGCCGGCTTCTTGTATGGAGCCGGATCTGCGGTTCCGTTGAGCAATCTACCGAACAGCCGCGCGAGAGCCGTCAATCTGCATGGGCAAGTTGTGGGCGATTTCTCCAGGGGAGCGGGGGCATCTGAAACACGCGCCTTTTTGTGGTCCGCCGGCGTGGCCCTCGATCTGGGGACATTTGGCGGCGCAGACGCGCGTGCGTTCGCCATTAGCAATCTGGGACAGGTTGTCGGGACGGCCCGTTTACCCGGCAATTTCGCGTCTCACGCCTTTTCATATGCGGGCTCGGGGCTGACCGATCTGGGGACACTCGGTGGAGCCAACAGTACGGCCCTTGGCATCAACGACGTCGGCCAAATCGTGGGAGTAGCGCAGGTCGGCAATGGGTCGCCTCACGCTTTTTTGTATGACGGAGGGCTGATGACTGACCTGGGAACGCTCGGGGGAGCGGAAAGCCAGGCCAGCGGGATCAATGATCATGGTCTCATCGTCGGCTGGGCGAGGACTGCCGATGGCCGGCGTCATGCGTTCGTGTGGAGTGCCGGGCGGATGATTGATCTGAACACTCTTGGCGGCCTCACGGAGAACGTCTTGCTCGAAGAGGCGACCGCAATTAACGATCTGAGACAAATCGTCTGCAATGGAAGTAATGGACGAGGCTACCTGGTGACCCTGCCTGAAGAAATCCGTTGAACTCAAGTGGATTTGCGAGAGCTTGCACGCGCAAGAATTGTCTATTGCCCGATCGCGAACAGGGTCGCGTTATTGATGCCGTATACTGTGCCGTCCGGACCGATCAGAGTGGGCGTATAAGCTTCTCCCTTCCCGGTGGTGAGGACCACCGATTGAGAGAAGGTATTGTTCTTCAAATCCCAGCGGTACAGCTTGCCGTCCTCGCTGCCGGCCAGCACGGAGCTGGTCGCCGGATCGACAGCCGCAGAGTTGATGCACCACTCCTTCACTCCCGGCAACCCGGTGTTCGGCGTCGGCCCGAGAATGGTCAGCACTTCATTCATCGTCTTGGAGTTGGTCAGCGTGTAAGTCTCGGTGGTGTTCGGATCGAGAATCGCGATCCGGTTTTCGCCCGTTCCGCCGGCGTCGGCGTAGTCGTTGAATTTGGTCATCAGCATACGGGCGGCCGATTCATTCATCTCGCTCGCGTATCATCTCGCGTTTGAGAAACGATTTGGCAAAGCGCCAATCCCGCGCCACGGTCTCGGGCGATATTTTGAGTGTCCGTGCGACATCTTCAACGCTCAGCCCTCCGAAATAACGAAGTTCGACTACTTCGGCCTGTCGTGGATGTGATGCTGACAGCGATGTGAGCGCCTCGTCGAGCGCGATCATCTCGCGGGCTGTACCGCCGACAACGGCTAATCCCTCATCGATCGGCAGCATTTGAACTTCGCCGCCTCGCTTACCGGCGCCCCGTTTGCGGGCATGGTCCACCAGGACGTGCCGCATTGCCTTGGCCGCTACACCGAAGAAATGGGCACGATTTTCCCAGTCCCGTTCCGCGCGCCCTACCAGCTTGAGATAGGCCTCGTGGACCACGGCTGTAGTCTGGAGCGTATGTTCTGCGTTCTGCCGACCCATGTACAGCTTGGCTATCTTGTGCAACTCCCTGTAGACCAGCGGCAGGAGTTGATCGAGCGCCGCCCGGTCGCCTCTTCCCCATTCGATCAGGAGGCCGGTGACCACATTCGGCGCTGGCGCGAGTTCATCCCCGGAACCGCTCATGGCAAAACCTCAGACGAGTATAACACTCGGGAATTTCTCCGTTTGACGCCAAAAGAGGAACATGGCCCGACAAGTTTTCGGCGCGATCCGACAACGTGCAGCACACCTTCGGTGCTGATCGCAGTTGCATGGCTCGATCCGGAACGATCGTTGGCCGTTGGCACTTCGCGGAACTGGCGGACCCCGCGTCGGCCCGCGTTCGAGATCGGCGCCGCCGGCGTCACGGCGAGCTCGCGATCGCGCATCGCATGATTCGATCCGGATCACTTCGCGGATCGGCGCCGGCCCGCGTTCGAATCATCGGCGCCGTGCGAAACTGCTTTCGGGTCCGCTGAAGACTTCTTGGATCGCTCTGGGATGAGGACACCCCCTCCCTCCCGGCGGAAATGGGCGGGCGCGGGGGAGGAAAAACAACAACGACCGGGCGCCAGGGTCACTTTCCAGAACCCTAACTTCCAGCCTTTATGGCCGCATTAAATATGGCAGGGACAATCATGACTACCAATTGCTCCGGTATTCAGAGATTCAGCCGTAAAAGTGTTTTTCGCGATAGCCGCGGCCTGCGTTGTCTCGGGAGGTTGGGCTCAACAGGGACAGGGAAGAGGATGTTCCAGCGAGCGAAGCGCGGAGCCTGCCGGCGAGATCGCCTAAAGGACTCCCGCCCGCAACATGAGCCGCGCGCGGGCCGAGCGGATCGAAATACGATAACCCACTTTTGAATACTTAGCAGAGCCATCAGGGCGAAGGGAATCTCCGACTTTACCCGGCCCGCGGCCAACGGCCTCGATGAGTTATCCATTGCCTCGATTCGTCTTGGCCGCCTTCTTACTTGCCACTGGCCGGACCGCGTAGTTAATTCAGCATATAGGCAACAGTCTCCGGCCTTTACGGAACGAACTCCTGGGTACCGTCGGCCTGATTCGAAACGTGGAGGTATCGAAGAGCCAACGGGCTCAGTGGTGCTCTGTTCTTTCGGCGGCTAACCTTGCCTTCCACTCTGCCGCTTCATCCGATTTGCCCCAATCCTGATAAAGCTGAACGATGGAGTCCCCGGCCTCCTTGAACTCAGCCTTGTCCGGACTGGGGATAGAGTCTTTACGCTTCTTCAACTCCGCGTAAGCCGCAAGCAGGACGGGCTCCGCGTCGGCGTAACGCTTTTCGCCGGCAATCGTCTCCCCCAGCAGAGTCTGGAAATAGAATCGCTTCCAACCGTCCGGACTCGACTTCTCTACCAGGGCCAGGGCTTCCCGAAGAAGCGGTTCGGAAGCTTCATATTTGTGTTCGTCCTGCAACACCTCACTCAGCCAAACGAGCGAATTCAGGGTATCCGGGTGCTGGGGCCCCAAGACCCTTCGCCGGATTTCCAGGACCTTGGTGTAAAGCGGCTCGGCTTGAGTGTAGTTATGCGTCCGGTTGTACAGGTTTCCCAGATTGCCCATGCTGAGCAGGGTATCCGGATGATCCTCCCCTAGAAGTCTCCGGCGAATTTCCAATGCTTTCAAAAGAAGCGGTTCGGCCTGGTCATACTTCTTTAGAAGGATGTAAGTCATGGCCAGATTATTCATGCTGGTGATGGTGTCGTTATGCTCCTCGCCCAAAACGCGCTTCCGGATCTCCAAGGCCTTATCCAGTAGAGCTTCCGCCTCAGGAAACTTGAGTTGGACATCGTAAATCGCCGCCAGATTGCTCATGCTTTTCAGCGTGTCGGCATGCCCATCGCCCTGAATGCGGCGCCGGATCTCCAAGGTCTTCGCCTGAAGCTGCTCCGCCTGGGCATACTTACCTTCGTAATAATAGAGCTGGGCTAAATTGTTCGTCGCGTCGAGCGTGTCGGGATGTTCCTCCCCCTTGACCCGGCGCAGAATTCCAACTGCTTCCAGATCGAACTGCTCCGCCTGTGCGAACTTGCCTTGCCTGACATATACCAGCGCCAGGTCGACCATGGCTTGAATGGTCCGGCGATCCTCGTTACCGCGCACCCGCCGCAGAATCTCCAGCGTGCGCGCCGAAATCGGCTCGGCAGCGTCATAGCGGCCTAGTTTTTCGTACGTCACCGCCAAGTCATCCATCGCGATCAGGGTCGCGGGATCGTCTTCGCCGAGTAACCGCCGCCGCGTCTCGATCACCTTGGTTAGCAGCGACTGCGCTTGAGCGATCTTGTCTTCCGCCACATATAGTTCCGCCAGAGCATTCATGCCTGCTAAAGTGTCGGCGTGTTCCGGGCCTTGCACGCGGTTTCGCAGTTCCAGAGATTTTTCCATCTGTGCCTGGGCGTCCGGGAACAGCCCGATATCCTTGTAAGCATCGGCGATTGTTTGACGAATGGCAGCTTCCACCAGCGGCTGCTTTTCAAACCTGCCCGGAATTCTCGCGGCGGCGCGTTCCAGGGTGGTGCGCACTGTCAGATTCGGATCGGGCTTATTATTCGGTCCTGCCTGGGTGTTCACGCTCGCCTGCGCCAGCAGATCGTTCTGGAGGAAGTCGCTGATCGCGGTAGCCGTGGCGGCGGAATCGTCAGCCCGATGTTTCTCGGCTACAGCGCGGTGTCTCTCCTGGAGGGCTACATCCTGGGCCGCTACAGCCGAATTTCGTTCGCTGTTCGCGCGGTCGCGCTCCTCCCGCGTCGCTTGCTCCGCGGCCCGGGCCTTGGCTTCCGCCGCAACCGCACGGTCCCGCTCCGCTATCGCCGCATGCCCGGCGCGGTTGGCGCGAACCGCCTGCCAACTGCTGGCCACGACACCGCCCACCAATACAACAAACACGGCAGCGACACCCGTCACCAGGGCCCGGTTGCGCCTGGCGAATTTTTGAAGTTGATACGATGCGCTCGGCGGCCGCGCGGCGATCGGCTGGTCATCGAGATAGCGCCGGATATCGGCGGCCAACTCGGCGGCCGACGTGTAGCGCCGCGCCTTGTCCTTCTCGAGGGCCTTGGCAACAATCGTTTCGATGTCTCCGCGGTAATGGGTATTGATCGAGCTCAAAGCCTGTGGCTCGGTCTCGCGAATCGTTTGCACCGCCTCGTGCGGGCGGGGACTCAGCAGGTAGGGCAGCCGCGCAGCAAGAATTTCATACAGAAGCACTCCCAACGCATAGACGTCGCTGCGCGTGTCCAACTGCAAAGGATCGGCCGAAACCTGCTCCGGACTCATGTATGCCAGCGTTCCGACCAGTTGTCCCAAGTCGGTTTGTCGCGTCGTCTGCGCGTCGCTGTCGGTGATGCGGGCCACTCCGAAGTCCAGGATCTTGGGCTGGCCCGTCTGATCCACCAGGATGTTGCCGGGTTTCAGATCGCGATAGATGATGCCGTGCTGGTGTGCATGATGAACGGCCTCGCAGACCTTCTCCATCATTTCCAACCGTGCCCGCGTGCTCATGCGATTCGTTTCCGCATACCTTCGCAGCGACTGGCCCTCGATGAACTCCATGGCGAAGTAGGGTTGCGTGCCGAAACCGGAGTTGGCAGTGCCTGCTTCGTAGATCCGGGCGATGCCAGGATGCTGCAATCGCCCCAGCGCATGCGATTCCAGATCGAAGCGGCGAAGCAGTTGCGGCGTTGACCATCCCGGTTTGATTACCTTGAGCGCGACCACGCGCCTGGGATGCTCCTGTTCTGCTTGGTAGACCGCCCCCATTCCGCCCTCCCCGAGCTTGGCGAGAATGCGATATTGCCCGACGCGTTTCGGGAGCGGCGGCTCCTCGGTTTCGGTTTGCGGCCCGGGATGCAGCAACCGCGCCGCGGCTTGCAAAACCGGCTGGTCGAGGAATCCATCCACGGTATCCTGATCGAGGAGCGACTGCACTTCCTCTCGCACCGTGGGATCCGCGCCTGCCAAAAGGGCCGCGCGTGCGTCAGGAGCTAATCCGAGAGCCGCGTGGTACAGTTCCTCGATTTGCCGCGACCGTGTGGGATCCATAGAGTAGAGAGTGCCAAAAACGTACGAATTATAGCATCGGTCCGTGCTTATCGACTCTCAAAAGCTGTTACATATTCTTCGGGGTTCCGCGCGAATTCCCACAACTCGCAAAAAAATCGGCGTTCATGACAGATTTCGTTCGCCATTCCCGTTTCAGAAGGGCGGGAGAGCAGTAGCGATCCCAAAATCGCCGGTGTAACGCACCGAACACGGAGGAGAAAGACAATGTCACAGCAAAACTTTGCAAATCGAGATCGCCTGGCTGACAGGCGAAAAACCATAACCGCGTCCAAGAGCCTGGCCTTGGCGCTCGTCCTGACTGCCACCGGGTTGGCCCAAGTGCAGATAGGCCCGAGCCCGATCGATCCCCCGCCACCCGATGCCGTGATGGGCTTCGAGACCCCGGCGGCGTGGTCGATCAAGAGCAGTTCACCAGCCACCGCCGCCTCGGCGACCGCCATACGGACTCAGGGTAGCCACGCCTTGGCTCTCGCGAATCCGGCGGGCACCACCGCTCTGACAAGCGCCGCAGTGGCATCCACAGAGCCCGCACTGGCCGCCGTGGGCGAGGCCGATTCGATATTCGCAGTGGACGTGATGGCGCCGTCGACCGGCGGCGCAGGTTTGCTGACCCTAGGCGTCAGTAGCCCTTCGCGCGGGCTGAAGGGCGAGGTCGCCGAAGTGCAACTCAGCGGGTTAAAGCCCTTCATCTACACCACACTCAAGTTCCCGATTCCCGCCGCGGTCCGCACCGCTCTGGCGGGCGCGGATTTCAAGGATCTGACGTTTGAATTCGTGCTTTCCGGGACCACGGCCGGGGCGTCGAATATATACCTCTTCGACAACCTGCGGGCCATAGTCATTTCGCCTCTCACCGCCAAGCTGGGCGTCATCCTGCCGGCCAACTTCGGCGGGTCCCTGAGCCTGGTGGCGCAGGGAAATGCCCCTGCCATCCAATCCTTCGCGATCGGCACAGTCCAGGTCCCGGCCAGCTTCCGGCTGGCACAGGGAACCACCGCCGGCACAACGGTCCAGCTCCAACTAGGATATGACGGCACTGCCGCCTACGCCTGCACTTACAACGCGGACCCATCGGACACCACGGGCTTGTCCTATACGGTGGCGAGCTGCACCGGTGGGGTCGAAGCCGGCGACGTGGTAGGCGCGAACTATGCCGCGCTCACCATCGTGGGCGGCACCAGCGAGATGAGCCTCCAGGCCGATCTTGCCCCTAACGCGGTCGGCGACCAGGTGGGCAGCGGCCTCATTCCGGCCATGCCGACGTATTGGGGCAAGTCCGGCACTTGCGTGCCGGCGCCGGTTGCGGGAACGGTCTATACGATCTCGCCGAGTTGCACGGCTCAAATCAACGAGGCCAGCCAGATCTCGACCAGCTACTTCAACACAGTCAGCAGTTCGCAAGCTCCCTATAACTTCATCGCGTCGCCCGCGGCCGACCGGGCAGTGGTTCACGGCACCGGCTTGGGGAATCCGACGCCGCCTTCCGATCCGACCCAGTCCAATGACATTCCCATCAATCAGAGCGGCCACGTCAACCAGGGCGGCGACTTCGACGCCTACTGGATCCTGACTGGCGATTTCAACACCAAAGCAACCCCGTCTACCGGCAGTTCCTCCGCGCACTTCGATGCTGAATTCGGCGGACATATCGTGGCGTTCGGGGGAGACGTCGATGTAGTGGATGTGAAGACAACGGTGGACACCTCCACCGGTGCATCTCCGAGTTCCACCGGCAGCATCAGCTTTTTCCTCTTCGGCGAACAGGTGCCCGGCGGCGGCAGCGTCAACGCGTCCACCGGCTTAAACAGCAATCTGTCGGCGAGCCAGACATTCAACCTCCCGCCGGTCGATTTTTGGATTTTCACCCTGCAGGTGGGCGCCAACGCGTCCGCTACTCTCAAGACCACTGGAACCCTCGCCGCAGTCGGTTTCAACGTGACCGTCGATCCCCAGGTGACCATGGGAGTTTCCATCTCCGGCGGCGTGAATCTCGGGATCGCCAGCGGCGAAGTGGACGCAAAAATCACTCTGCTCCAGGTCGAAGTGCCGGTGAACGCGCAAGCCGGACTGATAGTCAACGCGGATCCCGCCAGTTGCTCGATCACCATCGACCTCAGTCTGAATGCGAAGGTGACGGTCAGCTCCCTGGGCGGCGAAATCGACCTGCAAGCCTCGTTCGGCCCGTGCCCGTTCTGCTATAGCAATTCGTATCCGCTGGTAAAGTGGGCCGCCCTGGTGTCCACTACCCAAACCTTGTTCACCGTGGGCCCGGACACACTGGCCGCGATCGAGCTGCCGACCGCGCTGTGCACACCCAATATCAAGTCCACCATTACCTTGCCGTCCACAAACGCGCAAATCGGAATCACCTATCCTCTGCAGGCCACGGTGGCGACGATCGGCGGCACGACGGTCAATTGCAGCGGCGGCTTTCAGTGGTCGGTAGTCCCGGCCGAGACCATTACGGGTTCGGGCTGCGGCGCCGCCATCGAATTTGCCCATACCGGCACCCATACCCTGACGCTATCGATCACAACCAGCTTCCAGGATTTGTTCGGACGGACAATCAGCGGCACTGGAAGCGGGACCGAAGCCGTCAGCGTTTCGACGTTGGGGCCCGGCATTTACATCATCGACGCCAATCCGGCGCCCACCAACGTCCAAGCCCCGTTCAATAATCAGACCCTGCAAATGGGCAACGGGGCGGCCCCTCAGTTCACCGGGGAATACGTGGGGTCGGCTAGCTCGGTGAATGAGACCTGGACGATGACTGACGGAGCCGGCAAAACCGTCACGCTTATCAGTCAGCCACTGCCCAACAACCAGTCGCAGGCTACCTGGCCTGGTCCCGCTCTTCCTTCTGCGGGGACATATACGGTAACCATGACGACCACGGATAGTAGCGGGAAGGCGCTGGGGTCGGCGACCATGACGGTGCAGGTGCTTTCGTCCGTCCTGCATATATAGACAGGCGATATAGAGACAAAGGGGCGCGCCATGAACAACACCAAACTTACACTCCAATCGAAAGCCATCGCCACTGTGGCGCTGGCGGCGGTAATCGGCGGCGCGCCCCTGCGCGCCGCCGCCCCTTCAGGAAACGTCGTGCCTGGAGAACAACGGCGGTGGACCGTTGCCTTTCGCGCCCGGCTGGAACAGGCAGGCGGCGCCCGGCCGGTGGAGATCGATCTCAGCGGAGATTGGGTCTCGACCGTCAGCGCCGTGCGGCCAGATGAATATGACGTCATGCTGCAACTCGCCAACGCCCGGCTCAGCGGACTCGACAGCGTGCCGGCCACCCAAAGCGAGCAATTTCGCCAACGGCTGGAACGTCCTTTCTGGGCCACTTACCGCGCCGATGGATCTCTGGCCTCGGTGTACTTCTACAAGGACACCGATCCCGGTGATCGCAATCTGCTGCAGATGATCGCCACCGAGTGTCAATTCGTGAATACGGCGGCGGACCGTCAATCGTGGACCGCGATCGAGCGCGACGGCGCCGGGCGGTACACCGCCGAATATCGCCGCGAGGCGGACGCAGTGACGAAGCACAAGTTGAATTACCTGGATTCGGCCGGCGCGATTCGGATCTCGATCGATTCCTCGGAGATGCGGTTCACGGTGGACCCCGACGGCGAGATTGCAGGCTTGGATGGCGGCAATCGGGTTCGCCTGGAAGCGGCCTTTGGGAAATCGGGCGCTCTGGCCGCCATCACCGAAGTCCACCTGGGTTCTTGGCACAAGGGGCAGGCGCCCAGCGAGATCGGGAGCTTGGCGCGCGCGTTGCCGGGGCTGATCGGTTCGCCTGTGCAGACCCACAAACAGGATCCCGAAGCGGTGCGCGCTCGTCTGGACAGCCAGTTGCTCGATGGCCGTACGACCGAATCGCTGCTCTCCGCCGCACTACCCGGAAACGCTCAGGAAGATCCGTCGATCGGCGACCGGCTCGCGGCGCTCTTCCGCCAGCGTCCCGAAGCGCCTGCGGCCGCAATTGAGCTTTTGCGCGGGAACGGACCTGTGAAGAAAATTACGGACGCCCTCGGGACCGCGGGCACGCCGGCGGCCATCGGCGCGCTCAGCGTCATCGCGCGCGACCGGAGTTTGCCCCGTCCTCTGCGCATCGATGCGCTGACCGCCCTCATGTTGAATCAACAACCCACGGCCGAGGCCCTGCGCGTTCCGCCTTCGCTGATGGATGACGGCGATGCGGCGGTGGCTGCGGCGGCGCGCATCTCCGGCGGCGCTTTGGCGAGAGCGGGACGGGCGAGCCATCCGGAGGAAGCGGCCGGAATCGATGCCGCGCTGCTGACGCGCTACCGCCTGTCGCGTGACGTGAAGGAACGCTGCGACCTGCTGGCGGCGCTGGGCAACAGCGCCGGCGATGCCGCCGCGGTGGCGATCGAGCAGGCTCTTCACGATACCGACGATGCGGTTCGGAGCGCGGCTGCTGGAGCGTTGCGGCTGCTGTCCGTTCCCGAAATCGATGGCTTGCTTGCCAATGCCATTGCCAGCGACCGGGACGCGGAAGTCCGCGCGTCCGCCATTTTCGCCGCCGGTTTTCGACGACCAATGAGCCCGAAGCTGGTCGAGGCGCTCACCCATGCGGCGAAGACTGATGGTGCCGAGCATGTGCGTGTGGCGGCGATCACGCTGCTCCAACAGAATGCCCCGGTGGTACGGAATCTCACGGAGACACTAGCCTGGATCGCCGAACACGATGAAAAGCCTGCGGTGCGCCGTTTGGCGCAAGAGACACTGAAGAAGTAGAATACTCATGCTAAAACTCCCCGCGGTTCCCGCTAACAAAATGGGCGGGTAACGGTGCGCAGGCTGCATGTTCGCTGATTGGCCTGGCGTTCAACAGCGTGGACCCGCGGGAGCGCTGTCGCCCTTCGTGGTCTGTCGACGCGCGGACCGTACCCGCACATCGCCGCCTCCGACTCGATTGGCATTGCGTGGCGCGATCCGGATCTCTTGGCGATTCGGCGCCGGGTCCGCGCTCGATGATCGGCGCCGGCGAAATCGCTCCAGGGCGCTCCTTCGAATCGCGGCGATGTCCGGACCCAGTTCCCGGCGCGCGGAACCGGAGGAGGAAAAGCGCGCAATTTGCGGAAGAGCGCCCGAAACTGCTCGAATGCCGCGGCTGCTCCAAAAGGCCATTTACGAAGGGGGGTGAAATCACTCATCTTCTTTAGCTACACCAAAACACCCCAAGTTTTGATCCAATAACCACCCTTTGTGGATCACCCGAAATCGGCCTTACTACGCCATCGCCAACCCTCTAAAAGTGAGAGGGTTATCCGGTCAGTCCATTGCCAACCGAGAAGAGTCCGGCCTCGCCGCCGGCCGTATGTTCTGATTCACTCGGAAGAAGTTTCCGGGATCGTACTTCGCTTTGATCGACGCCAGCCGGTCATAATTCGCGCGGTAGGTCGCCCGGATCCGGTCCTCTCCTTCTTCCATCATGAAGTTCAAATACGCCCCGCCGGCGCCGAACGGATGCAGGGCATCGTAATAATTCCGGGCCCAATCGGTGATCTTCCCGCAGTTCGCGGGATCGGGGTCCACACCCACAATCACCTCGCTCCAGACCACATCGCGATAGCTGAACGCGGTTTCGGTTTCGCCCACTCGATTCACTTTTCCATTCACCGGATAGAGGTGCATGGTCGACTGCCACGTCGGCAGAAGAGCAGCGTGTTCGAGATGCTTTTCAATCGCCGCATCGCTGAGTTCCTTGAAGAAATCGGCCTTCCAATACCATTGCAGACCGGCGGGGTAAATACCGTCGAATAGTCCTTGTAGCATGGGAAACGGCATCGGCGCGAAGAATTCGAAAGCGGGCGGACGGTAGCTGCGGATCGATTCCAGAATGGTATTCGCCTGCTCCATCGAGCCCTGATAGCACCACACAATCCCGCACATCTTGCGCAGGTGCAACGGCTCGGGGAAGGGCGGCCCCGGGGGCACGGTCATCATCGCGAAGAAGCCGTTCATTTCCTCGGGCGCCTGCGTGATGAACTCCCGGTACCACTTCATCACGTCGGCCGCATCTTCCAGGTTCCAGAGCATCGGGCCGGCGCAAACGATGCCGACCGGATGCGCTTCAAACAGGAACGAGGTCACGATGCCGAAATTTCCACCGCCGCCGCGCACCGCCCAGAACAGGTCCGTATTCTCCTCGCCGTTCGCGACCACGAAGCTTCCGTCAGCCAGCACAACATCGACCGAGAGCAGATTGTCGATCGTCAGCCCGTACTTCCGGGTCAGGTGTCCCATCCCTCCGCCCAACGTCAGACCGGCGACTCCGGTGCCCGAGACGATGCCCGACGGCACTGCCAGGCCGAACGCGTGTGTTGCATGGTCCACGTCGCTCCACTTGCAGCCTGCGCCCACCCGCACCGTGCGCGATTTGGGATTGACCCTGACATAGTTAATCGGCGCCAGATCGATCACCATGCCGTCGTCGCAGACGCCCAGGCCGGCTGCGTTATGCCCTCCCCCGCGGATCGAAACCCGTAGACCATTGGTCTGCACCATCCGCACCGCCGCCATCACGTCGGCGGCATCCGAGCATTTTGCGATCAGCCTCGGCTTGCGATCGATCATGCCGTTATAGACTTTCCGCGCCTCGTGGTAAGACGCATCTTCAGGCTCGATCACGGCGCCGCGGAACTGGCCGCGGAATTCGGCAATAGCTTCCTGCAACGACATTGTTGTTCTCCTTTGGCCGGCGCGTGTTTGATTTTTCCGCGCCGAATATGTCTACCTTACCCGGCGCGGCGTTCTAAGAGCGTTCCGTAGAGGCGGTTGCGGCCGTTCCGCCGGCAAGAATCGATAATTTTCGCTCGAACGCCAGGGAACCCGAACACCGAGCTGCCTCCAGGCCCCTCCGGTAGCTGGCTCGCGCCGGTTCGGGCTTTCCTTCCGCAGCCAGCAGATCCCCGTGTACACGATGCAACTCCGCGACGGCCCATTCCTCGCCGTTCTTGCTGGCGAATGCAAAGCCGGTGGAGAGACTGGCTATGGCCTCGTTGACCACACCGGCACGCCCGAATGTCTCCGCCAGCAGCGAGAAATAGTACGGCAGCCGGAGTTCCGCGCCCAAGCGGCGCATCCCCTCCAGCCCCTCGCGAAGCTGTGCCAGGCTGGCTGCCACATCGCCCTGCGCAGCGGCCGCCCAGCCGGTAAGCACATTTGCCACCGCCAGGTAATACGCGAAGCCATGCCGGCTGCACAGTTCCACGGCTTCCCGCCCGCGTTCCAGCGCCGCGCGGCTCTCACCCCGGAATACCTGCAGCATCGCGGCATAGTCGAGCGCGATCGCCTGGCTGAATGGGTGACCTATCCGCCGGGCCGCTGCGATAGCTTCCGCAGCGTGTGAATCGGCGTGATTCCCGTCTTCGCGGTGCCATGCCAGATGGGCGAGGTAGGAGCGGCAAAAGACGCCGATGTCGGGCCCGGCGAACAGCGCCAGTACCGAATCCGCGGGACCGGTGTGCGCGCGGATGGCCGCAGTCATATGGTCGAGCGACGCTTCCATTTGGCCCAAATGAAACAGGCTGCATCCCAGCACGAAGTTCGCCGCCAGCATCAGCCCCG
>Ga0181521_10002566_pt1 | contig 21851 bp, 20 predicted proteins | sample PEATcosm2014_Bin_32_FD_119764 | JGI IMG/M metagenome (GOLD analysis project Ga0181521, IMG submission 119764) | Peatland microbial communities from MTU Mesocosm Facility, Houghton, MI, USA - PEATcosm2014_Bin02_60_metaG | ecosystem: Environmental > Terrestrial > Soil > Wetlands > Peat | place...
AAATTACAATGATGAACATCTTCATACCCACTACAAGGATCGACAAGAACAGGAAGCGAGCAGAACTAGCAGAGGCAAGATCCTACCTTGCGCCGACCCGCTCCATGACATGGAATTGATTGTTGGATAATTTGAGCGTTCGTTGATCGATTCCAAAAAAATGGGGGTTTGGTGAGTGGTGGCCTAGTATTGAATGTCACTTGTGGCGGTTGTTATTGTTGTAGTAGTATCCGCCGCTGTAGTGGTAGTATCCGCCGTTGTGGTAGTAGTTGTTGTACCCAGCGTTGCGATAGTAGTTAGTGTAGCCTGGATAGGAAGAGTAGCTCGGGTATGTGGGGTAGCTCGGAGAGGTGGGATATGTCGGATAGGTCGAGTAGCTAGGATAGCTCGGGTTGGTGGGGTAGGTTGGATAGGTTGGGTAGGTGGGGTAGTTCTGGTATGTTGGGCTAACCACGTAGGTTTCTGATGCTACTGCTAGAGGTTGACCGCCGTAGTATTGCTGATAATACCCATTTTGGGTATTGTAAAGTGAAACTGAGAACTGCACTGTCTGTACCGATGTGGGGAGGTTAAACTGAAGCTGTCCGTTGAAGCTGTTGCCGTATGTTGAGTACAGCGCTGTGTTTGCGGTTCCTAGGTTCGAGTTGTAGCCTGTATAAGCTGTGCCGACAGCGTATAGCTGACTGGTGTAGATGGAGCATGTAGCTGACACGGGTATGGTAACTTGAACGTTTGAGCCGTAGTATTGGGGCGTTGCCGTTACGGGATAGCCAAGTTGAGCCGTACAGGGTTGAGCCAAGACCGGGTTGCTGTTCGCTCCGACTGCGATGATTGCTATGATCAGAACAATACCGAGTATGGCGTAGTTACGCGTTTTTGTGAATGGTTGAACCAATTTTTATCACCACCCAACTACAACATGTAGTTGCCTATAATCAGAATGGACGAATCATTCACATCGAAACGTCACAAACTACGCGTAGTACACGATGTGTCGAGTTAATCGAACGAGGAGATCCTCAGAGTTTATTCTTGGTGTACCCCAGTAATGCGGACGAATCATCCGCAACTACTAATTAACGGCAATCGTAACTACAACGCATAGTTTCCAGCGAGGTCAGAAAAGTTGAGTTTACTCGACAAAGTCCTGCAAACGACCACTACCCTCCACTACGCTGCGCGCGGGATGGGATTTGGTGGATCCTTCATCTTCGGAGCCATCAGCGCCGTCTCAATACTTCTAATCACCGTCGGCGTCTTCTACGTCTTGATAAAACTCGGAAGCTTCCTGGACGCGATGAAGGAGAAAACAGAGGCTGGCTCTACAAAGAAATGAAACCCGCGAAGGCGTAAACTTGGCGACGGTTAGACGTACCACGCCCATAATCCCTTTTTTCTGGTTGAAATACCATCAAAATGCAACCTTCATCACGTTGCCCGTACGAGTCAAACGTGAAACAATCTAACCAATTTTCTCGTGGGTTTTCGCTAACCTTGCGACGCTAGACGTTACGGCTTCAGGTTTCCTTAACGGAACCTACTCAATTAGGTTCCCCCAACTGGGAGCTTCGCGTAATCCGCCATGTGAACGAGTAGCTGTCCGCTTCCTCCCCAAATGTACACGTCAACCCTGAGCAACCATGTGCCAGGGGAGTTGGGTGCTGTGCCGGTGTTAGGGAAAACTTGGTCAATGTATGTTTGCGCGTACCCCACCTGGTAGGTAGTTGTTGACAAGACAAAGCCCGTGGCTACGTTAGTTAGGTCTACGCGGATACTGTACTCGGTCCCGTAGGGCGGCCACTGAACGCATGCCGCCATAAGGTGAGTATTGACGGTGATCTGCTGCCCAAGGGTTACTGAGGATGGGAAATTGTAGTTAATGCTCTGAACGATGCATGGAGGCTGCGCAGATGCGTTGGGGAGACTCACAACAAGGAGCGGAAATATTCCGAGCAGAAGAACCCAATGCCTCAACCGATCCAAATCCCAGACACCCACGAAGAATGAGTTACTAAGAGATTTAAGAGGATTTCAGAATTCGCCCCAGCAGACACACGCTCGACGATACCATGCGAGGGAAACTTTGATGGTAAGTAGACCCCAGGTTGTTGCTATACAGCCTTCAAAGGCAATTACGTTCAGAGATGGGCAGGGGGTTCTGACCCCAATTTACCGATATAGAACGATCGAACTTGTCAATATGTTCTTTAGCCAAATCTTGCAAATATCCTCCTGACGATGTTGTTGCGGTTCGGACATCTGATTCTTCTGTCTTTGGTTCTTGCTCTTGGTCTAACCTATAATTCAGCCTCTGCACAGAATCCATCCGCCTCGCTAACAATCTCATCGCTTCAGGTACAGCTGGGCAACAGCGTCAACTTCGATTGGGCGTGCCCAAGTCAATTACTCTTCTGGTACTACTACGCGCTCCCATTCATATACGCTCAAATAACCATAAACAGAGTTCAAGAGGTCCCAACATCAATGACCCCGTACGTTAGTCCTCCTCTTCCAAATGTCAGCGCACCCTTCTCATACACTCCGCCAACGGTCGGAACTTTCACAGTCATTCTTCGTTGCCACTACCTAGGCACTCCGATAGGTCTTGGCGACTTTTCTTGCCCTAACAGCACGTGTAAGAGCGGAGGCGAATTCGTAGTGACCACGCCCCCGACCACCGCTTCCACGTCAAACGGATCGAGTTCCGTGACCCCAACGATTTCTTCAACTACAGCCCTAGTTCGATCATTATCCGAACGGAAAGCAACTAAAGTCTGGCCTAGAAGACTGACCCGAATTTACTGGTTCATATAACCCGTTTCAATTTTGCCCGCGGGCACAAGGCCCACAATTACATGAACAACGCCCGTTCAAATTTCACGCTCGCAATATTTACCGACTTAGGCGTGGCTCCCTTGAAGGACATAGTCGCAGGGTTCCCGCTCTTTGCGGTCTGTAATCAAATTGGTTCATGCGGGCATTGCGAGTTATCTACATCCGCGATGTAATACCTGCCGCATTTTGGACATCTAACTTGTCGTAATGTTTCCGTGCTTTGTCAGATCAGAGACGAACGTAACTACAAGTCGTAGTTACATACTTTTCGGTTCCCTTGTACGCGACGGTTCATGAGATCAATCGTCCTAGCCAAGTTTGCAGAGTTTCCATCAACATGCTGCCCGCGAGCGTCGGCTTCATATCGCCTGAATAAACGGTCTTGCGAACTGATCACTAATGTCGAGAGAGAAGAGAGGAGGGTCGTTCAGGGGGCCTTTAGCTTGATCGAGCCGTCGCTGGTTTTCTTACTTCTGTTTCAGTTTTTCTGTGTATGCGTCAGCTAACCTTCCTAGCTTCAAGACCAGCCAGAGTAGTGCTACGATAACTATCGCAGCTATCACTGTTCGAATGATGAGGCCGATGAAGAGTAGACCGATGATTGGATGCGCTATTTTTCTTACACCTCTAACAGAGAAGCGAATCGGGTCGTGATAAAAGGAGTTGTGGACGAATCGTTCACCCAAAACGAGGCATCAGCACGCCGACTACGCGGTACACTCGAATGATGACACCCCTGAATACTGCCTTGCCGAACTAGATTCTTTACTATTACAGACCGCAACCCGGACTCCACAAATTTCATTATAACTCCTGTTCTACTGTTCCTACCTAATTCTATTTTGAACTGGGCTAGGTTCTATGTCAAAAGAGGAGGGGAATCGTGTGAAAGTTGACGAAGAGATCCAGCAGTTTGAAGATGACGAGTTTGAAGCGTTTGAAGACGATAACCTCGATCTAGAATTGGAGGAAAACCAACCTTAGGATTTTGAAATTGAGCCATTCTCCTCAAACGAAACTGGTTGCCTTGCTTAGCTCCCAGCGGCACGATCGAATCGTTCTTCAAATTTGAGGGCTAATCGTTAATTAGACAGAATCGTAATCGTAGTCGTTGTGATTCTTGAATGGTTTCAGAGAAAGTGTTGCGATTTCAGGGAAAGAATAAGGATCTGACTCAGTTGTCGCAGCAAATAGTTCAGCAACTGAAACTTGACGGGTACAAGGTCCAATCGACCACGGTTCCTTTGGGACAGGTGATTCAGGCTCAGAAGGCTGGGATACTGCGTGACATTATTACCGCCGACCGAGCGTTCACAATAACAGTCTCAGGGCAGCCGAACGATTTCACCGTACACATTGGAATCGGGAAATTCATCCAGAACCTGACAGTAGCAGCCGTCGAAACCTTGTTGCTCTCCGTTCTATTCTTGGCGGTAGATGTTCCTGAAATGCTTTGGACTCGCCATGTTGAAGATGAAATCATCAAGGAAATAACGCAATTGATCGAGATTGGACCAGGATCAACCGGTGCACTGCCCAGCGCACCCGCATCAGCCACCAAACTATGTGAATGCGGATGTCAGAACCCCCTCGAAGGGCGTTTCTGTATACAGTGTGGCAAGCCTCTCGCCTAGGCGTTCCCTTTTCTTATCCAGCAACGTTTGGGTGGAACTGAGTATAGTGGGTTCATCGAAAACGGAAGAAGGGAAAGAGAGAGGAGTTACGGTTTCTTTTTCGTTGGGTTATGCTAGATTATACGCAGCCTAACTCGACAAACCTATAGTGGTGCACTATAGAGGCGCGAGAAAATGTTTCCGTTCATTGGAGAAAGGAAAATTAATATCACATTTCGGCCGGTGTGGAAAAAGTTACGCTATGCAATCCATGAAAGATAAGCTAGTGCTAGTCACTGGCGCGAGTAGCGGAATTGGCGCTGCATGTGCGCATAAATTCGGGGCCGAGGGTGCTAAACTCATTTTGAATGCTCGTCGTAATGACCGGCTCGAGGACCTCGCGTCGTTTCTTAGAAAGGAGTTCGATACAAAATGTCTGCTGTTACCTTTCGACGTCCGCGAGTTGAAAAACGTCAAGGCTGGATTGGAGAACCTGCCGAAAGAGTGGCAAGATATCGATGTGCTCATCAACAATGCGGGTCTCTCTCGCGGGCTGGACAAGCTTCCAGAAGGCGATATCGAAGACTGGGAGGAGATGATCGACACAAACGTCAAAGGGTTGCTCTACGTTACACGTCTCGTTCTTCCCGGAATGGTTAAGCGAGGCAGAGGTCACATAGTGAACATTGCTTCGATTGCGGGAATTTACAGCTACCCGGGAGGAAACGTATACGGCGCCACCAAGGCCGCCGTCAGAATCCTATCTGAGAACCTGCGAGTAGATCTCTTGGGTACACCAATTCGTGTATCCACTGTCAGTCCCGGTTTGGTCGAAACTGAGTTCTCACAGGTAAGATACCATGGTGATAAGGAACGAGCAGCCAAAACGTACCGTGGACTTACTCCGTTGAGCGCGGAGGACATAGCTGAAGTGGTGAGCTTTTGTGTGACGAGGCCCTCTCACGTTAACATCAACGAAGTTACCCTTATGCCAGTTGACCAAGCAACTTCAACCTTGGTTCACAGACGAGAGTAAGTTTAGCTCAACCGCGTTGTCAGCACTTTCTTCCAAATAGTCAACTCATCCCTGCAAGAGCGTAACGAGCGCAGAGTGTTGACAAAGGAATCTTCCACTCAAAGCCAGCCAAACGGCTGCGCCTAGGATTAGGATTACGACCAAGGCCACCATGAAGATAAGTCCGAAGAAGAATAAACCTAGGAAAGGATGGAACATGCGTATACCTCATCGATAATGCAAAGAGATGTGTGATGACAAAAAGCGATGATGAACGAATCGTTCACTGCAAAGAAGATTGTGGGTTAAGCCGTGTGGCTGTTCTGGATCAGGCATCAGTTGCGGTTCGCTTTCAGGATTGTTTTCTTTATCTAGACGCTGTCCATTATACGGCCGATCTTGTCCTCATCAAATTCCCGACCTGCAACGCGAAGCTCCATCTTCATTTCCGCATTCCGATCGTCCAAAACCCTCCATTGCATGTCGGTCGCTGCAAGGCCCGCATTTCGAAGGATTGCTCTCGCGGCTAAGGTAAATGGGCACGAGGTCAAGCGGTACCCTTCGTCGAGAAGTCGCTCAAGCACGGGTGCGTAACGATAGTTTGTGAATGTTGCCTCCATCTTGGAGTCTGAGAGATTCAGGTCTATCCTGTCCGCTAACCCGCCTTGAGTATAGAACGACGATAATTCCTGTAGGGACTTTCTTTGGTTCTTGGGTAGCTGTACGTGGAGTTCGCTCTGCAGGAATTCGATCGCTCCGCTTCCAACATTATCTAAGAGTAGCTGGGCTTGAGCTCCCAAATAATCAAAGGCCCGTGCCAGTCCGTATTCCGTAGCTTCAAAAGCTGGTAACCCAATTCTCTTCCCCATATTGCCATCAGTTTTGACGGTGCTCAAATTGTAAGGCTCTGGGGGGACGTTGGACGCAGCTGACGGTGGAACTACTCTGAATTGGATCGTGTAGTCCCCGTCCGCCGTGACCCTCTCGTTAATTGCCTTCCATCCCAGCGAGATTGTTCTCCGGAAGGAGTTATTGGCCAGACACAACGGGCAGCTTAGAAGAAAGCAATTCTGGTTTCGAAGTCTGCTCAACAGCGGCAAATAATCCCAACCGCGCATTGTGAGTGTAATTATCTCGCCGTCTTGGGTGAATTCGACGTCAGCGACATATCCATTATTCTTGAAGAAAGCAACTATTCCAAAAGCAAACTGTATTGGGTCGTCAATCCGTTTGATGAAACCTTTCTTGATAGAGTAGTCAAGGATCCCCTCGCCAACCTTGTCCAGCATTCCCTGCCCTCGTATCCCGAGGTAGTCGAACGCCTTCGCAGCCCCATAGAGTACCGAATCCAATACCGAAAGCTGGATGCTCTCGGTGGATGCTGCGTCGCTCATATTTTCACGATCTTGTCGCAAAACGGCGCGAGCTGAGAAACCACGTCACGTTCCGCGTTCATCTCCACCGTCAGTAGCGAGCCCGAAGTATTCCACCTGCGCATCTTCTCCGTGAGTAAGTGGGCGAACTTGGCGACGGCCCTAGGCTCGTTATAGATTAGAAGGGTCGAGAGGCTATCTAGGACGATGAATTTCTCATCCGCATTTCTGTTCACGGCCTTTGAGATGCCGATGCAAAGGTTGCTGAGGTCGACTCCGGACCCTAGGCAAGAGTGGCCTGGGTTTTCTTCGATTGCGGGAACGTTGGTTATGCCGTCGACGAAGAACAAATTGGCCGTTTGAATGCCGGCTTTGTCAAATGCTTTCGTCAGAACTGCGAAAGGTTTGTTCAGGCTCACATAGATTCCCCGTGGCACATTAGCCGTGAAGTAACGCAGGAGTCCGACTACAGCCTCTTGGTATCGGATCGGGTCGATGAGAGCCAGCAGGACAGGCTTGTCAAGATCCTCTAAGCTCTCCGCTACGCTCGTGTAAGCATCAGAACTCATAGCAAACACCAGCCCAATCCAAACAAACAACCGAAAAGGCTTTCGTTGTTGCCACACTTGACGCGCGAGCATTGTCCGCGCTAGCCTGAGTGAAAGAAAACTCGAAAGAAAAGCCGCGAACCTAGTATTTGGGACACTTTGCTTCATAGCTACGAGTTCAGAAGTGATACGCCGTTTAGCTTGCCGATCTCGTGCAAGCGGACAAGAAGCTTTATGTCCGATTCACCATATGCTTGTGTAGGATCATGAGAAATTGATTAAGGCAACAGTACAGAAGGCACTAAACGACCAAACAAGAAAGGAATTCTACTCGCATTATCTTTACCTTTCAATGGCAGCATATCTCGAATCAATCAACCTACGTGGGTTTGCGCATTGGATGCGTATTCAGGCGAAAGAGGAAGAGGAACACGCGATGAAATTCTTCGAGCACATAATCGAAAGACAAGGAAGAGTAGTCTTAGAGGCAATTGACGCACCCGCTGCGAAGTGGAAGACACCCAAGGACATCTCTGAGAATGCATACAACCACGAAAGAAAAGTCACCGAATCAATACACAAGCTACTCGAACTTGCTGAGTCAGAGAAAGATCATGCTACAGTCACGTTCCTCCAATGGTTTGTGAAGGAGCAAGTGGAAGAAGAGGCAAACGCGAACGAGATTCTCCAAAAACTCCAACTCATCGGAAGCGAAACCGGCGCACTCTTCGTTCTGGACGGAGAACTCGGCAAAAGAGCCTCCAAGTAATTAGAAAATAACGTGCGCCGTCTATGAAGTGATCAATCGACTCGTAGTTTAACTCGCTTAACCAAATGAACGGAATTTCGCATTGGAAGCTGTCCTATTACAGAATAGGCAGCAAATACTGAGTAGTACTTGCGAGAATCACCCAACTCGTAAATTTCAATTTGCCTTTCGCAACAGGGTCGAGGATTCAATTCGTTATAACGCACCTGTAGTAGAATTCCCAAGTATGATCTCGTCGCTACGAAAGATAACTATAGACGGAGGCTGGCTTATTTATCTGGGTAAAGGACGTTTGCAATTACATTACAGGAACGGTGAACCGTACGGAGAAGAGACTGGATGATCTTGCGCTAGTCACTGAAGAGGTAGGCAGCGTACCACTACAAGACGATTTTGAAGAAAGTCGAACGAATGTCGATCGCGCGATCATCGATAAAGTCCAAGTCAGCTTGGACTATCCCTGCTATCCACAGTTGGTTGGGACACCGACTAAACCAATGAATTTAGCGCTTCAGTTTCTCAAGCCGTTATCTGTAACCGTCCCTGAGATTCAGATCAAGGGCGAAGAAGTTAGCCTCCTGTCTGATGAGATCGCGGAACCTGGTGACGTAATTGGCATAGAGAGAGCTGAATACTTCTTGGAGTTCTTGGAACGAAACAACCTCCTCGACAAACTCAAAGGGACCAGGGCGTGCGTAACCGGTCCGTTCACTCTGGCCAGCTATATTGGGATGAAGAACATGATGACCTGCGGGGCTTCCAAACCCCATGTAGTTGAAACACTGGGAAGAATCATAACCAAATCATGCAGGCGTCTGAGTGAGCTAGGGTTCAACATCGTTTCCATAGATGAACCATTCTTGTCAGTGATTCTTGGAGCCAATCGGGTGCTTTACTCATACGACCAAGAGTTCGTCGTCAGAGTGCTAAACAAGCTGATCAAAGAGATATCCTGCTTCTCATCAATTCATGTGTGCGGAAGGGTAAGCCCGGTTGTGAAGAGCACGCTGCTCATGAGCGATGTCGACATTATAGACCATGAATTTGTGCAATCCCCGAAGAACCATGAAGTTTACTCTAAACAGGAACTGGAGTCAAGAAAGAAAATTCTAGCGTATGGGTGCGTATCGTCGGTCAATCTGAGAGTGGAAACAGTGGAAGAAATAACGGCAGCACTCAAGAACGCGCTGAAACTCTTCGGGCCAAGAATTATGGCAAAGCCAGATTGTGGATTCGGAGGATTAACCGGTCTCCCCAACGCCTATTCGATCACTTTCTCCAAGCTTCGGAACATGGTCCAGGCAACTCGGGACGTTCGCAAATCATACATTGGAAGTGTATGAGCGAAGAAATTCTTGACCGGCCTGCGCACATCACACAACGGGACTTGACGCGCCGAATCTTATGATACGTTTTTAGCTTAACCCCAGGAAAAGACGAAACGATCGGTCATGCAACTCACACTGGGTTATTACTCGGAGACTGAGGGGAGGCGAACTCCCCGCGAAGCCCTCGATTGCGGAGTCCTAGCTGAAAAAGAAGGATTTGATTCAGTCTGGACCGGTGACCATTTTCATCCATGGGTTCACACGGGCGCTAATTCGAGCTTCGCTTGGGCGTGGTTCGGTAGTTTAGGAGAACGAACGAGTCGGGTTAGCTTCGGTACGGCCGTGACTGCTCCATGTCTCAGATATCATCCTGGAGTCGTCGCCCAAGCGTTCGCTACTTTGGCGAACATGTACCCTGGCCGCGTATTCTTGGGGGTTGGCACGGGACAGGCGATCAATGAAACCCCATTGGGGTTCAAATGGCCTTCGTATCGCGAGAGGGCTGAGCGCCTGGAAGAGGCGATCAGCATTATCCGAATGCTCTGGGAGAAGGAGTTCTGCAGCTATCGAGGCAAATACTACCGGTTAAACAAGGCAAATCTATACACGAAACCACAATACCAAATTCCTCTGTACGTGGCCGCAAATGGGGCGAAGGCCGCTGAGGTTGCCGGGCGCCTTGGTGACGGGCTCCTCACACTTCCCTATGCTGAAAGTCATTACAAGGAAGTACTCTTCCCGGCACTCGAAAAGGGGGCTAGGAAGGCCGGGCGCGATCCAAGCAAGGTTCAGAAGTTGGTGCAACTTCAAGTCTCCTACGGCGACGACTATGACAAAGCGCTAAAATCAGCTCGGTGGTGGGCCCCTATGGTAATGCCAATTTTCTTCCACGCAGGAGTATCCGATCCTCGTGAAATCGAGTCTTACGGTCGGCTGATAGGAGAGGAAGGGCTTCTCACTGGATGGTTCATCTCAACGAGCACAGATGAACACATCAAAAATATTGAACGATACATTAAACTGGGCTTCACAAACATTCAGTTTCAAAGTAGCAGTCCCGACGAATCAAAATTTATTCAAGATTTTGGACGAGAAGTGCTCCCTTACCTTAGAGACACTTACCAATCAAGGTAAGAGACGGAAAACAATCGAAAGGTCGTCAAGCAAAACGTATCGTTAATCACGGCGTACCAGCACTGCACTGCCGACAGTGTAACAGAACCCTCGTTGAATTCAAATAGATCACGGTAAGACGGTTTCCTGTTTCAACATTGATTGAAGTAACGGCCGCCGAACCCAAATCAAACGGATCCAGCATGGAGGCGTTAAGGGTTGAATCAGAATCCGCGATCCATTCGAGGTTTGAATCATACCTACATGATGAATCATCCTTTGGCCCCGGATCTGCCACTACCGTTTGTTTCCCCTTCACTGAAGCCCAGGTTTGCCAGTTTCTGAAGGAACGGAACGCAAACAAGATTCCGGTCACCATCTCTGGAGCTAGAACCGGAATCGTAGGCGGCGCTGTACCAATCGGAGGAGCCATCATTTCATTAGAAAAGATGAACAAGATCCTAGGGATCAGATGGAACGAGTTAACACAAGAATGGACCCTGATCTGCCAACCAGGTGTTCGCCTCAGCGAACTACAAGACCAACTCGCTCGAAAGAACTTTGGGAGTGACGCAGCAAGCTCAACCAACTCAGAATGGAAAGATCTGCCGAGATTCCTAAGGGAACCAACGACATACTTCTACGCTCCTGACCCAACCGAGGAATCCGCGTCGCTGGGGGGAACCGTTGCCACGGATGCCTCGGGAGCTAGGACGTATTTCTACGGTCGTACGCGAGCGCATATCCGTGAGATCCGAGTCGTCCTTGCAACAGGAGATGTCCTTGCACTCCGTCGAGGCCAGTATCAAGTTGACTCGACAAAGACGGTCGAAATTAGACGATTTGATGGATCAAGGACGCAAGTACCTTTGCCTACCTATACTCGACCCAACGTAAAATGCGCCACAGGGTACTTCACGCGAGAGAAAATGGACCTGATCGACCTCTTCATAGGTTCAGAGGGAACTCTGGGAGTAGTTACTGAGGTTGAAGTTGCTCTGACTGCTGCTCCCGCTCATGTTGCTATGTTCTTAGCTTTCTTTCCCTCACAAGATGCAGCGGTTGGCTTTGTCCAACATGTTCGTTCATTAAGATTCACGCGGGGACATTTGACACTCCACTCCATGGAGTACATAGATTCCAACTCACTGGATTTACTTCGTAACCTTGCTAAAGAGAACCAAGTGCTCACGGGCATAAGGCTACCAAGAGACAAAACGGAGACCGCGATCCTTTCCGAATTCGCGTATGATGACCCATCCGCTGCAATTCAACTCTTGCAGGCTCCACTGGAGAAATTTGGTTCATCGCTGGAAACAGCTGTAAGTGGCTTCGGAGAACGCGACCGAAATTCTCTAAAAACCCTCAGACACGCGATTCCTGAGGCCATCAACAAGATCGTCGCGCGAAGAAAGAGCAACATACCGGGAATGCACAAGATAAGCACGGACACCGCGGTCCCAGACAACAAGCTCGATTCCCTCGTGAGACAATACGCAGAACGACTAAACGCATCTGGCCTTGAACATTACATGTTCGGGCACATAGCCGAAAACCACCTCCACGTGAACATGATCCCACGCAACACAGAGGAGCTACCCAGAGCCGAAAAATTGGCCGAGGAACTCGCACGAAGAGCCGTAGCAATGGGAGGAGCAGTTTCAGCAGAGCACGGCATTGGCAAGATGAAGAAAAAACTACTAAGCATTCAGTACCCTGAGCAGGCCATAAGCCAAATGCTGAAAACCAAAATCGCTTTGGATCCTAACATGATCATGTGCAATGGAAACATCTTCACGACACTTACGACTTAGCGACGAGAGACGATTAGAATGCACCCTTTTGTGTTGCAGGGCAGATACGTAGGTCTAGCACCGCTAGAGCACCGATATTTGGACGGGCTGCACTGTATCTAATTTCGACCAGAAGTCAAGAACCGGATGGTTTCGGCTAACTGACCAAATCTTCGATTAACGCAATCGTGGCAAGAGATTATTCGCATATTCTGTTGCCAGTTCGAAGTTGTGAATTGCGAAACCGCTTTAAGAATCGTCGTCCCTTGACGAACGCCATGAATCCTGAGACTAGAAGCTGGAGGGGGCTTAGAATCTTGCTAGCATTCACATTGCTTCTTGTAACGCTCCAGGGAAGCACCGGTGGTTACATCGCTGGGTCAGGTAATTTTCCCACGGCTGTTGGCGGATCGGCTAGCGTCGTTGCCTCTTCTTTGGCAGCGGGACCGCCTGTCGTTGCGTGGCACGGGTTTGAAGCGGTGCTGATAATCTTACTCGCTCTCGCGGTGATAGCTTTCTCCTTTCGATATCCGAAAAGGAGTGTCCGGATATTTGCCGTTTTAAGTCTAGTAGCCGCGATCGTTGCTGCGACCGGTGGATACCTCATCGTGTCAGCCGGATCTCCGGCGGGTGATGCCCTGATGGGAAACGGTTTCATTGGAACTTACGCGTTCCTCTTCATGACCCTCTACTTCACGAAATGAACGCTCTCATAGCCGCCAGGTAGCGAAGTAATCTCCTTAATCTCCCACAAATCACCGGCCATGTCGAAAGCGACTACCCTGTATCTACGCTCCATTCCAACAGAAGTAACGTGTCTGAGTGGATGGAGTGGCTCTGAAGATATGGGAGAGCTAGCCCTCGAACGGAAACAAGAATGAAGTGCGAAGAGCTAGTGAAGGGGGTCCCTTGACTGGATCCCCACAAGAACATTGGATATTAACCTAGGAGAAGGGTTTACCTCCACCAATTTGAGCTGCAACGCCCCTCCAGATCCGGATGTCAAACCAAATAGATTGGCAACTGCGGGGTCATCTGATTCTACTTAGAATTCGTGACAAATCATGCGAAAGACACTCCGCCTTCACTAGGTCGAGTCCATATGAGTTCTATCTTTATGTTTTTCTTTAGAAACAAGTCTTCGATTGCTTTCTCGAAATCATTCTTATTCTGATTCTTTATGTCGCCGAACGCAATCAATGTTGGCCCAGCTCCGCTTGCCGCAACTCCATAATCGTACTTTCTTCCTGTCTCTCTCAGTTCAGTCAAATCGATCAAAATTCCCGCTTTCGTGCGCGCGGGTTCCACAATTCTATCATCCAACGAATCTATGATTAATTCAACATCCCCTTCGATGAAACCGCAAACAAGTTTAGCGAGACAGAAATTATTGTACAAAGCGTGCTTGCGTTCAACCGCATCAGGCAATACCTCACGTGCGTATCTCGTGGAGGGCTTTTCTTTATCAGGTATAATCAACAAGCATTCTAATCTTTCAGGGGGAGAGATGCGATTTATCCGAATAGGGTCGTTGCTATAGCTTATCGTAAATCCACCATAAGTGCAAGGTGCGGCATTGTCGAGATGCCGTGAGCCGTCGATGAATTCCTCACCGAAGGCGGCATAGTGAAGTATCTCGTTCTTGCTTAGGCTCAATCTTAGAAGTTCGTTTAAACCAAAAGCCACTCCTACGCTCTCGGCCGCGCTTGCGCCTAATCCTCCCTTATGTCGAATGTTCTTTTCGATTGTTATTCCAAAATTCTCTTTGAACCCAAAATCCTCTCGCATTCTCCTTATTACGGCGCCGAAAATGCTACATTCTTCGTCATCTAGAGCAACATATCGTCCCGTATTTCTGATCGATGTGCTATCAGATTTTTCAATTGTGATTAGATCGAAAGGTCTCTCCAGAGCGATGCCACATATGTCGAACCCGCTGCCTAAATTAGCGGATGTGGCAGGTGCTTTCAGCCTGATTTCATCCATTTTACTGAACTGCTTCGCTCACAGATTTAAATGAAAGCCAGCGCCGTCGCGCGAAAGCTCGCCATCTAAATCACCTGAGTTCCCGCGAAACGTACGAGACACAAGGAGCGACCTTTTCGAAAAGAAACTTACGAATGCCGCAAAAGTAGATTTTGTTAGGCGCTCTATTGCTGCTCCATGCCGCGATAGAGTTGGAGCGCCTCGGTCAGCCGCCTGCGCGCTTCGGGGGTGTAGGGCTCGCATTGAAACATGATGTGCTGCACGCCGAGTTCCGCATAGCCGCGCATTGCCGCTGCGATCTCCTGCACCGAACCTGTCAGGGGATTGTCGAAAAACTTCGGTTTCTTTGCTTGGAGATCTGGGAACCAGAGGCCGATGAGCACCGTGACGCCAAGCGTCGCCGGGTCGCGCCCGATCTCGCGGCACGCAGCTTCGATTTTGGCGAGCCGCTCGGCCATTGTTTCAGGTTTGCCCATATAGCCAGTGTTCCAGAGGTCGGCATACTGTGCGGTTAGCTTGAGCATGCGCGGACCTTCGCTTCCCACCACCAACGGCGGCCCTTCTGACCGCGGACCGCGCGGCACGACGTCGCAGTTTCGCGCTTGATAATACTGCCCCGCGAAATCCACATGCCCTTCACGCAGCAATGGCTTGAGGACCTGCAAGGCTTCTTCGAAGCGGTCCACGCGATGATCGAAGGGCAACCCGAACGCCTGATACTCCGGCTCGTTCCATCCAGCGCCGACACCTAGAATCAAGCGCCCGTGGCTCACCTCGTCAACGGTCGTCGCCATCTTCGCCAGGATCGCCGGATTGCGGAAGGAATTACACACCACCAACGTGCCGATCTCCACGCGCTCCGTCGCTTCCGCCAGCGCCGCCAGCATGGTCCAGCATTCCCAAATTCCCCGGGTCGGCTCACCGGGATTCCGATAGAAGAAGTGGTCAGGGAGCCAGATACTATCGAAGCCATCCCTTTCCGCCTGTTGCGAGATAGCGCGGATTGAATCGTAGGGACGCTTGCTGTTGTTTTCGCGGTCGTTCGCCAGAAAGACCATCAACCCAATCTTCAACGCTTGCTCACTCGAACATTCTCTTGCAATACTGGTAGTGGTGGATGTATATGCGGTCTCTGCTCACTACTGCCACCATATCGCTTACTTTCTTGGTTTTTTAAAGTGAGAAGCCGCGGAAAACGGAAACTCGAACTCGAAGTTTGGTGCGGGGTTTTGGCTTTACACCCTCGTTTGAACCCTCATAACCCGAACTAACCAAGTATGTCTGCGCCGGTGCGCTGTTCCCATTACCCCTCGTCTAATCGACGCTCTTCGCATGCCAATTGCGGCGTTAGACAAACCGCTATCATTGAAAAACTTCAGCGTGATCATTTGCGTTGTCCACTAGATATATCATCCCTGCTGCATCAACGCCAAGACCAGCTCGTTCATGAATTGGTGAACTCAAACTTTCAAGGGTATTGATCGGAACTGCCCAACTGTCGTATTTGTTAGCAGCAGTATTGCCAATGCTGCCTGATGGGGTCGTGTTGAAGGTGATGGTTTCCAAGCATGCGGCTGGATATCCACCGATGTAGTTGATAGTACACGTGGAGCCGTTCACATTAATCTGACCTGTTTGTGGCGAAGCATAGTATCCTCCTGGTAGGGGATACGGAGTCACTGTAAACTCATATGCCCCGGACGGAACCCCTGTGAAAGCGACTTGGAGTATCGTGTTTCCTGGAGAGTTCGAAGACTCAGTCCTAATCTGTCCGTTACCAGTAGTAGGAGTCAAGGTGACTGTCCAAACCAAACCTAACGTATTTGTCGGTAAGTCTTGCCCTGAAAACACCACAGCGTACGTAGTCGAGGTCGGGGTGAGTGTAATTCTTATGACTCTGGTCTGCCCGTTTGATACTGTGCCGCTTCCGCTATTAGCCTGATAGCCTTGTACGCTAGCCGAAACAGTATACGCGCCTACTAAGACCCCCTGAAAGGTGTACTGGCCCGAGGAATCTGTAGTACCCATCAGAAGGTTCTGGCCGGAAGGCGCGTTAGTCATTGTGACAGTTGCGCCACTGATTGAGTTACCTGTTGACTGCGATAAGACCATAACCTGCAAGTTGCCCTCAGTCGGAGAGGTCGCAAAGTTCGCTGTGATCGTGCCTGGACCATTTATGGTCGCAGATGTTGACGCTGCTGTCGATCCCGATATCGAGATGGATGATGTGGAGCTAGTCCACGATTCGAAGGTGTTCCCGGTTCCAGGAAGAGCACTGATAGATACTGTCGCACCTTCGTAATACAAGACTCTCTCCGAGGTAGACGTAGGAGATATCCCAGCTTCTCCTCCTCCACTCGGAGTCACCGTCCCCGCTCCTGAAGGATTTACTACGAATGTGACGTAATAATTGGGTTCGTAAGTTGCAATCACGTTTCCGCCGCCTGATGGCACAGTAATTGTTCCCGCCCGCAGCGTGGAGAGCCCGGAAGTCGTCTGCCAGACATCTTCTTCTGTGCTGCCTGCTTGGATTTCGCTATACCAGCTGAAGGAGTGCGAGGAGTCGATAGTCCAAGGGAATTGAAGTGGAAGCTGGGATACGCTGTATGATGTGCCATCTACCATGAGTGCAGGGCCTGAAGCTGATGAGCCTAGACCCGATGCAGAGAAGGTGACTGTAGTTGCTTGAGGTGGTCCAGTCGTACATTCGTAATTTGAACCGCCGGCACTTAGTGAGGGATAATTGATGAAGTAACAATAATCGTTCAAATCCCAATTATAGACTGCTGTGTTTGTTGGACCGACCTTGAACTCTGAGCCAAGGCTAATTTGATCTAACCAATAGTTGCTAAGGCTCGAAGCACTCCAGTACTTACTAAACTGACTGTTCGTCGTTAAGGTCGTAATCATTTGATTTACTATTTGCGTAATATCGACACCGACTGAACCTGAACTAACTGGATTACTTAGAATGAAATCAATAGTGGTCTGCTTGTTACTAGATTGATCACCGTTTGATACCCAAACATTCCATGTTTGTGTTTGTGGAGTGTTGTCACCGTTAAGCAGAGTCGGAAGCGGCACACTGCCAGCTGATTCCGCCCACGACGTCTGCGGTGCAATTCCAGGGGTGTAATCAGTCCAAATCATGAGTTCGAGATCTCCTTTGCAAGGGAACGAACTACCACTATTCGCACATTTACCTGAGGTAGTTGGGTAACTTTGGCTTATCCAAATATCGTAAGCAAAATCGAAATCTGGTGAAGCTGAAGTCGCACTTATCTTGTAATCAGCTACCGAAACTAACTCCGGAAAGTTGGCCAACTGTATTGGGAAATTTAGCGAGGGGCTATTGAGTTGTGAACTCCCGTCACCGAATGGAGAGTAGCCATATGCCACATTCGGGTAACCGACAACGCTTGGTCCATATGAACCGTAATTTACACTATTGAAATCCACGCTAGTCGTCAGTGGATTTTGAGAACCGCTTTCAGAGATTGTGACTTGGCCTTGTGAACAATCGCTTGTGACTTGGCCCTGTGCGCACGCGGACGCAATGTTCCACAAATCTCCGCTAACCTGGACGCTCGGAGCGGGACCTAGAGCAACCCAGGTGGAAGGGTTACTGGCATCCCACTCGGTTTGGGAGAGAGATCCGTAAGGGATCAACGTAAGATCCGTTGCAGTTCCGGCCGAAGGTTGGAATGTCACTGTGATCGGTTGACTCTGCACACCGCCTGAACTGGCTTGAACCGTTACGACGACACTCGTTGCAACGGATTCGGATAGGGTAAGAGTGGACGTTGCCTGACCATTGCTGCCTGTCTTGACTGAGGCTGGGAGGACTCCTGGACTTGAAGCGGTTAGGGAAATAGGAACTTTTGGCAGAGGGTTCCCGTTCTGGTCCGAAGCGATCACCGTAATGATGGAGCCCGATAGACTCGTAGTCTGCGTCACTGTCGATGGATTAGCTGATATCCGAATCATTGTCAGTTGTGAGGTCGTGATCGAACTTCCGACAGTTGTAGAGTATTGTGCTGGCCCATTTTCATTCGGCCCCCAGACGCTTACAACTATCGGGTCGCCGGCTGCGATGTTATATGCTCCTGCACCATTCGTGCCGAGTTGTGAGCCGAAGCCGCCCAAGATAATTTCTGTATTGGACCAGCTTGTGATATAGATCCCAATTGAATCAGTGTTGCTGCATGTTTCTCGTCCGGCGGACCAACTATTGCTACCCGGTCCGCTGTCGATTATTGCCAATGAGGGGGTGTCCACATTACAGGCGTTAGTGTCCACGGACCCATCACTTGCTGGGACCGGAACCGTTTGAGGAGGGGTAGTACCGAAACCTGAACCAGTAATTGTGATGGTCTGCGTGTTAGTTGCCGTTATGGTGCTTACGGAGGTTATAGTGGGTGCGGTTGTAGATGTGGTACAGGGAGAACTTTGACTGTTGATTGTGATGGTGACGGGTTGTGGGTTGCCGTTGTTTACGTTAACTTGACCCGATGAGGGCGAAGGACAGTAATAGTAGGGTTGTCCTTGCGGCGTTACTGCTACTGTGTACGGGTAGTTTCCGTTCGGCTCAGTGAATGAGATCGCGTAATAGCTTCCCTGAGAACTCTGCATAGGCTGTCCATTAAGAGTAACACTCCAAACCTCACCACTACTCGAATCCAATCCTTGCTCCTGAAATGTCACAGTGTATTTTGGACTTGAGCTTGGGGTTCCGACAGTTGTAGAGTATTGTGCTGGCCCATTTTCATTCGGCCCCCAGACGCTCACAACTATAGGGTCGCCGGCGGCGATATTCCAAGTTGACGCACCATTAGTGCCAAGAGAAGTGCCGAACCCATTTAGCACTATTTGCGTGTCTGACCAACTTTGAATGTAGATGCCGATCGCATCAGTGTTGCTACATGTTTCTCGTCCGGCGGACCAACTATCGCTACCGGGTCCGCTGTCGATGATTGCCAACGAAGGAGTGTTCACGTTGCACGCGTTAGTGTCTACGGAACCATCGCCAGATGGAACCGGGGCCGTTTGTGGAGCCGTATTGCCGAAACCTGAACCTGTAATCGTAATAGTTTGAGCGTCAATTGCGGCTATGGTGCTCACGGAAGTTATAGTTGGTGCAGTTGAAGCCTGAGGATCATCTAGTTGACCATTTACGCTGGCAGGCCAATTTACGTCCTGCTGGGCAGAACCGGTATTACCCGTATTGTCGTACGCGGTAACTGTAACTGTGTATGGTCCGGATTGCGAGTATGCGTGGTATCGTACGTCACTAACTTCCCTCAGTGTCGAGAAGGGGACGTCTAAGGTTGAACCGTCTCCGAAGTCCCAATGCAGACTCGTTATCCAAAGCCCGCTGGATGTCTTTGCAGCTACGTTGAATTCATAATTCGTAGGATATGCTAGTGTCAATTGTGGGGTGCCCTCAAACCAAACCTGCAACGGTTGGCTGGCGGCTCCAAACGACGAGGCTGGATGCACAGCAACGCTAAACCCTGGCACGATCGAGGAAAATGTGACAATCAAGATGAGAAACGAAAGAGCGGCGGATGAAAGAAACTTCAATTCTAATCCGTGCAGGGACGGATGACGAGAAGATACAACGGCAACTGTTAACGAACCAAGCAAAGCACGGGCTTTCAGATGTCCTGATGTACCATCTAATGAGTATGGGTTGCCATTGACGTACTCAAGAATTTGTCAAATAACATAGCGACCCTTAGAGGTTGTTTAAACTTTGAACTCACCGAGCGCTAAGTTGGCATGGGAATTCGCTGCGCACGCATGTTGATACCAATTTAGCGTGTGGAAATGCTCAATTTCATGACCACAGGCGCGAATGTGCTTCAGAAGTTACCTACGTTATCGAGTGTCAAGTGTCCTCGGATGCTTTCGTTTCGCGGAAATATGCATCAGCCCGTCAATAATGGGCTAATACGCCGAAACGTGGAATGATTCCTGGAGAAGTTGCCCCGATGACCAGTCACGCGTCAGAGCGAATGGCGAACATTACAGCTACGCTAACCATCCCGTTGCTTGAAATCATCGACGAACTAGTTCACGAAGGCAAGGTTCCATCGCGCTCGCATGTTATACGTGAGGCAGTGAGGAATTACCTGAAAACCTTTGAGTGAACACACCTCGGAAGTTTTGATTCGTAGCGAGTACGTTACGGCACCTTAACACTCCCCAATTGCGCGTGAATGAAGAAAAAAACTAGAACGTATGTTATGCAAAATATTTTATAGAAAAATAACGTGGCTCGGTGGAATCCGAGGTCAAGTCGCTGGTGAAGTTTAGTGGTTTCCAAAACAGAGATAGTTGCAACGAGCATCACGGTACAAGAACCAAGCAAAGAACTTCATTGTGAACATGAGTATCAATCGAACAAATGGAGATGTATGAAATGCGGATACCAAATCCCACCTGAACTTATTGCAAGAATTGCTGAAACCGGTTCAGGAAAAATAATGGCTACGCTAGTGTATTGAGAGCGATTTAGTAAAGCTTAGGAACGAAATACGTTTGGGTATTGCCTAAGCGGAATGTACGATTTAATCCTTAATGCTTAATATTCCTTCCAAGAGAAATGAGGGGCTCCCATAATTAAGCCACCAAATGACGTATCGAACACTTTCTGAGTTCACCGCTTTACTCTAGTAACGGCGGTGGGTTACGGGGCCGAGATGGATTTGCGGTAGCGTGGCATAGTGTTAGAAAAATTCGAAAGGATTGCCTTAATTTCTGGCTCATGCTTTTTGAAGAAACCGTCTATTGCTTGTTCTCTTTTCCTGTATCGGTCTAGTAATCTTAAGTTGAGTTGTTTGTTTGAAGCGTTTATTTCGTGGCTCACTTGGTCTTCGATACGGCTAATGTCATCTTTAACCTCTAATTGTACGATTTCTTTCAGCCGTTGCAATCGCTCGCCTAGGGTTTCTCTTTCGTCGTTGTTCAGCACCAACTTGTAGTTGGATGCTGTTCGGTGTACTTGTTCCCATAGGTCAACTTCAATATCAGTTAGAGTAGACAAAACACACTACACTTCAATCCTGCGTGAACGTCTCATAATACTCTTGGCCTAACGAGCTTAACGTGGGTTGTTTCAGATTCTTACTTTTGTTTCGTGATAGTCTTCCGTCTGATTACTCCGTGTCCGATTATCATGAAGATTGCGAGCAGTGATAGGCCTAATGGGTACTCAGGAATCGCAGGTGAAACTGTAAGTGAGTCGCAAAGGGGTGTCCTGAATTCCGAAGATATACCGTATGACACGTCGTAGGCGTCTACACTGTACGGGCCAGTAGAGAACCCGCCTGTAGCAGTAATGCTGTAGACCCCTGCGCTATTAGCTACTCCCGTGAAGAGCGATGGAACTGGAGCGAAGAGTCAACACCAAAAGCCGAAATGTCCTAGATACGTCCGGGTGTGGAGAATGAGCGCTCTACTGCGCTACATGATCG
>Ga0181521_10002567_pt1 | contig 21850 bp, 21 predicted proteins | sample PEATcosm2014_Bin_32_FD_119764 | JGI IMG/M metagenome (GOLD analysis project Ga0181521, IMG submission 119764) | Peatland microbial communities from MTU Mesocosm Facility, Houghton, MI, USA - PEATcosm2014_Bin02_60_metaG | ecosystem: Environmental > Terrestrial > Soil > Wetlands > Peat | place...
AAAGGCGTGCAGGGGTCGTTTTGTCGTGACCCTTGCAATCCGGGATGCGTCCATGTAAGTACCGCAGGATATGCGGGAACTCATGCCTGTTCGGGCGAGGTTACGCGCCGCCCGAAACCGCGTTCAGCGGCTCAAGGAAGTGCTGTAGGGCTTCCGTTGGCAGGAACCGTCTCGGAGCTGGGCCTCTCCGGCAATCTCCATGCATAGCGTGCGTAGCGAGCTTGCGTGGAGACGATGTCAAAGGCGCAGGTCCTGCAGCACCCCGGCGACCAGGCGCAAACCACCGCCTCGTGGCGGGAGCGTGTCCTGGTCCCAGTCCGGCAGCACCCAGCGGATCGCCGGCACCTCGTCGATGGGGAAATCATGCCGTGCCGGCCGATGCGTATGACCATGGATCATTTGCCGCACGCCAGCACTGCGCAGGGCCTCGGCAATTGCCGCCGGTGTGACATCCATGATCTCCGCGCTCATCTGCTGTTTGCCGGTTTCGCTGCGGGCCCGCGCCTGGCCGATCAGTGCGCGGCGCTCCGCGAGCGGGCGGGCGAGAAAAGCCGCCTGGAAAGATGGTTCGCGGGCCTGGCTGCGAAAGGCCTGGTACGGCAGGTCCAAGGTGCAATAGGCATCGCCATGCGCCAGCAGCGTTGGCTGCTGGGTCGGTGCTATGCCGATCCGGGCGATTGCCGGATCGGCCAGCAGCAGGGCGCCGCTGGCCTGCAAAAACTGCGTGCCCAGCAAGACGTCCCGATTACCGTGCATCAGGTACACGATGGTATTGCGGGAGCCCAGGCGGCGCAGGGCCTGGGCAACCTCCACACCGACCAGGTCGTCGGGGCCGCCGTCTTGCAGCGCGTCGTCGCCGGCCCAGTATTCGAACAAATCTCCCAGGATTACGAGCTCGGCGGCACTGCCGCCGATCGCCTCGAGCAGGTCGAGGAAGCGCCGCAAGGTCCGCGGCCGCTGCGCACAAAGATGCAGGTCCGAAATAAAGACCGGGTCGCGCAACGCGACGCGATCGCTGCCCGCGACACGCGCCGGCACCGGGTCCACTTCACCGGCGTTTGCCATAGGGCTCAGGCGTCGGTTTCCGCGCGCTCGATCAGGACATCTTCCTCCGGTACGTCCTGATGGCCGCCGCTGCGGATGGTGCGGACCGAACGGATCTCGTCGACCACATCGTTGCCCTCGACGACCTTGCCGAAGACGCAGTACCCCCAACCCTGGCCGGACGGCGCGCTGTGATTGAGAAAATCATTGTCGGCTACATTGATGAAAAATTGCGATGTGGCCGAGTGCGGATCCGTGGTACGCGCCATGGCAACCGAATACTTGGTGTTGCGCAGGCCGTTGGTGGCCTCGTTTTCGATCGATGCCCGAGTCGGCTTTTGGCGCATGCCGGCTTCGAAGCCGCCTCCCTGAATCATGAAGCCATTGATCACGCGGTGAAACAAGGTATTGTTATAGTAACCTGAGCGCACATATTGCAGGAAGTTCTCCACCGTCTTGGGTGCGCGTTCGGCATCGAGCTCGATGGCGATTACGCCGCGATTGGTGTGTAGTCGTACCATTTTCGTTGTCTCCCGGTTTTTACTGGAATCGGTCTTGTGTCCGACTGGTTCGTCGAAGGCCCGTCCGTCAATCTATTTTCCCAGCCGCGCCTTCAGGATTACCACCTGCGTGACGGGCAGGTTCACAAACGCTCCTCCCTTATTGCCCGTCGGAGCCGAACGGATCTTCTCCACGGTGGTGTCCATGCCTTCGATGACACGGCCAAACACCGTGTACCCGTTGCCATCCCGGCCGGGATAGTCGAGGAAGGAATTGTCGACGACGTTGATGAAGAACTGAGCCGTCGCCGAATTCGGGTCGCCGGTGCGCGCCATCGCGACGGATCCGCGCACGTTCTTCAGGCCGTTGTTGCTTTCGATGGCAATCGGCGCGCGCGTGGGCTTCTCCTGGAGGCTAACGGTGTAGCCCCCACCCTGGATCATGAATCCGCCTATCACCCGGTGAAAGATCGTTCCGACATAAAAACCCTCCTTGACGTATTGCACGAAATTGGCAACCGTGCGAGGCGCGCGTTGCGCGTCGAGTTCCAGAACGATCGGGCCCGCCGTGGTTTCGAGCGTGACGATTACCGGAGCGGGCGCAATGGCAGTCTGGGGCGTTGACGTCTGTGCGAGCGCCGCGGTCCATAAACCGGCGCCGCAAAGAGCAAGCGCGGCCAGGCAAGTGCGGCGACGAATGGCGTGCATGTGAGTATTCCTCCGTTCCGGTTACAGGACATCGCGCTGGCTAACGCGCACTGCGCAGCTTGCCGCCGAGCTCGCGCGTCATGGTCAACTTCTTCTTCAGGGCAACGTTTTCCGGCTCCAGACGCGCAGCCCCCGCATAGGCGGCGGCCGCCATGGAAATGTACAGGTCTCCGAGGTTTTCGCGCGCGGTCACGTAATTGGGCTGGGCCGCAATGGCCAGTTGCAGGTAGCGCTCGGCCGGCGCGAGCTTGCCCTGATTTGCCCGAATCACCGCCAGGTTGTTGTACGGTTCCGGCAGCTCGGGAAAGTCCTCGGTCAACGATTCCAGCGCCGCCACGGCCTCGTCGGTCCGGTTCAAGTCGCCCAGCACCACGGCGCGCAGGAAGCGCATCTGAGCGTCGCGCGGGCGCGTGGCAAGGAATTCGTCCGCGATTTTCAGGGCACCGGTCTTGTCGCCCTTGCGCAAGGCGAGCGCGATCCTCGCGGCGGGGGTAATGTTCTCCTCCGAGCCTGGCTCGGACGGCGTCGTCGCGGCAGGAGGGGCTGCGCTTGGCGCCTGGGCCGGCGCCGCGGGGCTTGCTTCGGGCGCGGAGGTGCCCGCGGCCGGAGCTGCGGGCGTCGCGGATCCGGCCGCCGTTGGCGCCGGCGCGGAAGCCGCGTCGGTTGCGCCGCTCCCGGCCTCGGTTGCCCGGGCCTGCGGTGCAAGAAATGCGAGCGTCGCGAGCAGCAACATCACCGCGGTCGCGGATACGATGCCGCGGGAGCGTGGCAACAGGGCGGGAGGCGGCAAGGTGGATGAGGGCGCTGATATAATTGCAACCTGCCATTCTAACAATGACACGCCGTCCTGTTTGGCTTTTGCTGGACTTGCACCGGCGCGTTACGGGCTCAAGCGAGCCGAATCCGTATGACGGTTCGCATCTATAGCACCTTGAGTCGGCAAGTGGAGGACCTGGCACCGCTTGAGCCAGGGCGCGTGCGCCTGTACGTGTGCGGCATGACGACGTACGACCTGTGCCACCTGGGTCACGCTCGCCTGATGCTGGCGTTCGATATTGTGCAGCGCTGGCTGCGAACCCGTGGCCTGCAGGTCACGTACGTGCGCAACATCACCGACGTCGATGACAAGATCATCCGCCGTGCATTGGAACTCGGGGAACCGATCGCTGCGCTGACCGAGCGCAACATCCAGGCCATGCATGAGGACCTGGATGCACTGGGAGTGCAGCGTCCGGACATCGAACCGCGCGCTACCCGACACATCGCGGACATGCTCGATCTCATCGGCATACTGCACCGGCAAGGCTTGGCATACCAGGCCGAGGACGGCGATGTCGATTTTGCGGTACGCAAGTTCCCCGGCTATGGCAAGCTTTCGGGCAAGTCGATCGATGAATTGCGTGCCGGTGAGCGCATCGAGGTACGCCAGACCAAGCGCGATCCCTTGGACTTCGTGCTATGGAAGCGCGCCAAGCCGGACGAGCCCCAGTGGCCTTCTGCCTGGGGACCGGGACGGCCGGGGTGGCACATCGAGTGCTCGGCTATGGCCGCCGCCACCCTGGGTCGAACCATCGACATCCACGGCGGCGGCCCCGACCTGATCTTCCCGCACCACGAGAACGAGATAGCGCAGAGCGAGGGCGCCTTTGGCGTTCCGCTGGCGATGCTCTGGATGCACTGCGGCGCGCTGCGCACCGGAGGGGAGAAAATGTCCAAATCCTTGGGCAACTTCCTGACGATTCGCGATGCGCTCCGGCGCCACCGCGCCGAAGTGCTGCGGTTTTTCCTAGTGCGCTCACACTATCGTGGCCAGATTGCCTTTACCGAAGATCTGCTCGGCGACGCGCGCGCCGGATTGGCCCGGCTGTATACCGCACTGCGCGGCTTTGAGCGGGCGCCGGTCGCCGTGGACTGGAACGGCGCCAATGCACGTCGCTTTGCGGCCGCGATGGACGAAGACTTCAACACCGCGGCGGCGGTGGCCGAGCTCTTCGACCTGGCCGGTGAAGTCAATCGAGGCAAGTCGCCCGCGGCGGCGCATCAGCTGCGTGCGTTGGGCGGGGTGCTTGGGCTGCTGCAGCAAGATCCGGACGCGTTCCTGCAGGGCGACGCAGCGCGGCCAGCCGCTTTGGATGCCGAGCGCGTCAAAGAACTCGTTGCGCAGCGCGACGCGGCCAAGAAGGAGCGAAACTTCGCCGAGGCCGATCGGCTACGCGGTCTGCTCACTGCCGAGGGCATCGTCCTGGAAGACGGCCCAGGCGGTACCACCTGGAGGCGCATTTGAATTGAAAGCGGCCACTCGAATTGGCGTGGCACCGGTTGCTGCCCGACCGGCATTCTGGGCGCGCGCCAAGCGCCGGCTGCGGGCGGCCGATTCGACGCTGTCGACGATCATCGCGCGCCATCCACGCGCCCGTCTCGTCTCGCGCGGAGACGGTTTCACCACCCTGGCGCGCTCCATCGTTGGCCAGCAGATCTCCGTCAAGGCGGCCGATTCGGTCTGGGCACGGCTGCTCGAGCGGTGCCCGGACATGAGCCCGCCGGAGCTGCTGCGCCGGCGCACGTCGACCTTGCGATCTTGCGGCCTTTCGGAGCGCAAGGTCGAGTATCTGCGCGCCCTGGCGCGCCATTTTGCCGACGGCCACGTCGACCTGCGCCACCTTGCGGGCCAGCCCGATGATGCCGTTGTCGACTGCCTTATGGACATCCGCGGCATCGGGCGCTGGACAGCCGAGATGTTTTTGATCTTTAATCTGTTGCGTCCGGACGTCTTGCCGCTCGATGACCTGGGTCTGCTCAAGGCGATCAGCCGCCATTACTTCGACGGCGAGCCGACGGCGGGACTGCTGCGGGGCGCTGGTCGCGAGAAGGTGATGCAATTGGGCGCGCGCTGGGCACCGTACCGCAGCGTTGCGACTTGGTACCTGTGGCGCAGCCTGGACCCGGTACCTGTGGAATATTGACGAACGGGGATCCGCATGGCAACGGCCAAGACTAGCTTTCTGGATTTCGAACAACCGATCGCCGATCTGGAAACTAAGATCGAGGAGCTGCGATTTGTCCAGGATGATTCGGCGGTCGACATCTCCGAAGAGATCTCCCGACTCCAGGCCAAGAGTCAAGGTTTGCTCAAGGATATCTACGCCAAGCTCACTCCCTGGCAGGTCTCGCAACTTGCGCGTCACCCGCAGCGGCCCTACACGCTGGACTATATCAACGAAATCTTCACCGATTTCCACGAACTGCACGGCGACCGGTCCTATTCCGACGATCTTTCTGTCGTCGGCGGCCTGGCGCGGTTCAACGGCCAGGCGGTGATGGTGCTCGGGCACCAGAAGGGGCGCGATACCAAGGAGCGCTCGTTGCGCAACTTCGGCATGCCGAAACCCGAGGGCTATCGCAAGGCCCTGCGGTTGATGAAGCTTGCCGAAAAGTTCCGCTTACCACTGTTTACCTTCATCGATACCCCCGGCGCCTACCCGGGGATCGACGCCGAAGAGCGCGGTCAGTCGGAAGCGATCGGTCACAATCTGCTTGCCATGTCGCAGCTGCAGGTGCCCATCATCGCCACGATCATCGGCGAGGGAGGCTCCGGCGGCGCGCTCGCCATCGGCGTGGCCGACATGGTGCTGATGCTGCAGTACGCCACCTATTCGGTGATTTCGCCCGAGGGCTGCGCGTCGATACTATGGAAGAGCGCCGAGCGCGCTGCCGATGCCGCGGAAGCCCTGGCTCTTACCGCCAATCGTCTCAAGGCACTCGGCCTAATCGATCGCATTGTGGCCGAACCGGTGGGCGCGGCGCATCGCGATCCGACGCAAATGGCCGCGCTGCTCAAGCGCGCGCTTACCGACGCCCTGCGCCAGTTTCAGGGCATCAAGACCAAGGACCTGTTGGCGGCACGCCATGCTCGCCTGATGGGCTATGGCAAGTTCAAGGAAGCGTCCACCGAAGCCTGATCCTGCCGATAGCGTTTTGCTATCGGCCTTGCAGCGGGCCGTTGCCGAGGCCCTGCCGTGCGTTGCGCAAGCGGCTGCGCCGCCGGTCGGCAACGCGGCCGCGGAACTCGGGCGTGCCAGTCCCCGTCGTCGAGGGCCGGCGCCCGGGCCTGCGCTGGTGATTGCCTACAGCGGCGGCCCGGATTCAACTGCCTTGCTGGACCTGGCTTGCCGCCTGCGGGATCGCGGCGTTGCCGGCTTTGCTGCGCTCACAGCCGTGCACGTGCATCATGGTCTGCAGCCCGAAGCGGACTCTTGGATCGCCCATTGCACGGAACAGTGCCAAAAACGCAAGGTCGAATTGGTGGTATGTCGCGTGTCCGTGGCGCGCGCGCGCGGCATCGAGGCCGGGGCGCGGGAGGCGCGCTACCTCGCCCTTACGCAGGCGGCCCGGCAGTGCGGCGCGACGCTGGTGCTAACGGGGCACCATGCGGACGATCGTATCGAGACATTCCTGCTGCAGTGGTTGCGCGGGGCCGGGCCGGCGGGACTGGCCGGTATTGCCGACCAACGGGAAATCGGTGGCAGCGGCGTGCTCGTGCTGCGTCCACTGCTTGAGGTTTCGCGCCCCGATATCGAGGCCTACGTGGCGCGTCACGGTCTCGTGGCGATCGAGGACCCGAGCAATTCCGATGCGCATTTGGCGCGCAATGCCGTTCGCATGCAGGTTCTGCCGCAACTGGCAAGGATTCGTAGCGGCTTTCGCAAATCTACGGCGCGGTCCATCGAGCTCGTGGGCGAGGCAGCCGAGGTCCTGCAGGAACTGTCGCAAGAAGCTCTGGCGCTTTGCACCCGCGACGCGCCCGCGGGCATGCTGCGCATCGATCGGCTGGCAACACTGGCGCCGGCGCGCCAGACCCTAGTGCTGCGCGCCTGGCTCGCGCAGGCCGGCGTCGAGTCACCCTCGCGCGCGCGCCTGCGCGAGGCGCTCGGCCAGGCGCTGAGCGGCGGACGCGACAGCCGCATGCTCATTCGCATCGGCATGCGCGAATTGCGGCGCCACCGGGGATTGTTGTGCCTGCGCTTGCCCAAGTCGGCGGAACGGGCGCGCGAGCAATTTCGCTGGCGCGGCGAAGAGGAATTGGCCGTGAGCACCTGGGGCGGGGTGCTGCGCTTCTTGCCGGCCGATGACGCCGGCTTCGATTCGGCCTGGCTGCGCGAGCGACCCTTGGAAGTTCGTGCGCGAACCGGGGGTGAACGCTTCAAGCCGCATGCGATGCGGCCGTCGAAGCGCCTCAAGCATCTGTACCAGGAAGCCGGGGTGCCGGAATTTGAACGCGGCGCCCTGCCGCTGCTTTGGCGCGACGACCGCCTGATTTACGTGGCCCGGATCGGCGCCGATGCGCGCCTGGTGGAGCGCGGCCCCGACCGGGTCCGCATCGAATGGCACGGCGAGGCGTCGCTGCTGCCCGAATAACGCGTATGGCGCGCGCTATCTCTATAATCGAACCTTTTTGACCTTTCGATCGCCCGCAAATTCCCATGTCGCTCATCGTCCAAAAATACGGCGGTACATCCGTCGGCAGCGCTGAGCGCATCAAGAATGTCGCCCGGCGCATCGCCAAGTGGAGCCGCGCCGGCCATAAGGTTGCCGTTGTCGTATCGGCGATGAGCGGCGAAACCAACCGCCTGATCGATTTGGCGAAGGAAATCCAGCCGGCTCCGGATCCGCGCGAACTCGACGTTGTCGCCGCCACCGGCGAGCAGGTCACGATCGGTCTGCTGTCCATGGGACTCAAGGCGATCGGTGTCAAGGCCAGGAGCTACACCGGTGCACAGGTACGCGTGCTCACCGATAGTGCCTTTACCAAGGCGCGCATCCTTTCCATCGACGCGGGCAAGCTGCACGCCGATCTGGATTCCGGCCACGTCGTGGTGGTGGCCGGATTTCAAGGCGAGGATGAGCACCGTAACATCACGACCCTGGGGCGAGGCGGATCGGACACGTCCGCGGTCGCGCTGGCGGCGGCGCTGAAGGCCGACGAGTGCCTGATCTACACCGACGTTGACGGCGTCTACACAACCGACCCGCGCATCGTGCCGGAGGCGCGGCGCCTGCGCACCATCACCTTCGAGGAAATGCTCGAGATGGCGAGCCTGGGCTCCAAGGTGCTGCAGATTCGCTCGGTCGAATTTGCCGGCAAGTACCGGGTGCGCCTACGCGTGCTCTCGAGCCTGACAGACCCGGAAATGCCGCTCGAACTGGAGGCCGCATCCGGAACGCTGATCACTTTTGAGGAAGACACGAACATGGAAGAGGCCGCCATTTCCGGGATCGCATTTACGCGCGATGAGGCCAAGATCACGCTTTCCAGCGTTCCGGATCGTCCGGGAATCGCCTACCAGATCCTGGGCCCGATTGCCGATGCCAATATCGACGTCGACATGATCATCCAGAACACCGGGGTTCACGGCCTGACCGATTTCTCATTCACCGTGCACCGCAACGAGTACGCCAAGGCAATGGACGTGCTCAACGACAAGGTCAAGTCACATATCGGCGCCACGTCGGTAGTCGGTGACGCCAAGATTTGCAAGGTCTCGGTCGTGGGAATCGGCATGCGCTCTCACGTGGGTATCGCCAGCATCATGTTCCGTACGCTTGCCGAGGAGGGCATCAATATCCAGATGATTTCGACCAGCGAAATCAAGATTTCGTGCATCGTCGAAGACAAGTACATGGAGCTGGCAGTGCGCGCCTTGCACAAGGCGTTTGGCCTGGAACAGGCTCCAAGCCGTTGAGCCCAAGTAGTATTCGGCAAAGTGGTCCACAATCTGGTCTGGCGCAACTGCGCGTTGACCACGATTCCGTCAGGCTCTACACTGCCCCGCCGAATTGCGGGCCTGCGCGAATACCGTTGCAATCCCGGAGACGTGGCCGAGTGGTCGAAGGCACTCCCCTGCTAAGGGAGCATGCGCGCAAAAACGTGCATCGACGGTTCGAATCCGTCCGTCTCCGCCAGGACCCCCTCCCCACACAATCCTAGATAATCCAACAAGCCACTGATCTGTAAGGATTTTCATCACTTCCGATCCCGCGAAACAATCCGAGCGATACCGGGTAAACTCCGTCCTGTAGGCGGTTCCATAGGGGGAACAGCCGATTTTCCCAGGAGCGCGAAAATGAAGGACGGGGAGCCGGTGCCGAGGATTCGTGGCACTGATCGGCTGTCGGCGAAGTTGGTCGAACGCGAAATGACGCCGGGTCTGTACACCGATGGACGTGGACTCGCGATGGTTGTCGAGCGGCTCAAGGACCGCTCAATACGGCGGCGATGGATCTTCCGGTATGCCAGCCCAACCCATCGACCCATCAACCCCAAGACCGGCACCCTACAAGGATGGCGCCGCGAGATGGGCCTAGGCTTGGTGGATGATGTTCCATTAGCAAAGGTCCGCGAAATCGCGCGTGGCTACCGGGAACAGGTCGCCGCGAAGGTTGATCCAATCGACAAGAAGCGCGCTGATGAAGCCGCCGAGCGCGCGGAGTCGCTGGCTGAACTTGAACGCAAGAAGGCCAAAAAGGCCCGCGAGCAGAACACATTGCTTCGCGTAGCCCGCGAATATCACGAGCGGAAGATAGAGCCAGAGCGCACAGACAAGCACGCCGGCGAATGGATCGCCTCGATTGAGAACCATATCCCTGTAGATATGCTTGACCGTTTCATCGGCGACATCACAGCCAAGGAATTGCTTGCTGTGATGCTGGATCTGCGCACGACGGTCCGCGAGACTTCGCGGCGAGTCGCCCAGCGGTTGCGCATTATCTTCGCTGATGCTGTGCTACATGAGCTGATCCCGGCGAACCCAATGCTTGCTATTGCGCACGAACTGCGGGAGTCGAGACGCGACAAGGCGAAGCACCGTACCAATCACGCGAGCCTCCCGTACAAGGACGTACCCGCGTTTATTCGCGCGCTCCGGGCCGAGAAAGGCATGGCCGCGAAGGCGCTGGAGTTTTTGATCTTGACGGCGGGACGGACGGCGGAAGTGATTGGTGCGACGTGGAGCGAAATCGACCTGGACGCGAAAACCTGGACAGTGCTGAAGGAACGGATGAAGGCTTTGGAGGCGCACGTCGTGTACCTCAGCCCGCGCGCTGTCGAGATCCTCAAGGCTGTACGTGCCATTGGCGCGAGCTACGTGTTCACGAACCCACTGGACCCGAAAAAGCCGCTCAGCAATATGTCGATGCTGGTCTTGCTCAAGCGGATGGCGTACAACGGTCGAACGACAGCGCATGGATTCCGTAGCAGCTTCAGCACATGGGCCAACGAGACGGGCGCGGCAAAGCCGGACGTGATTGAAGCGGCGCTAGCGCACCGAGAGCAAGACAGAATCCGCGCGGCATACAACCGGAGCGAATTCATTGCCGAACGTAGCAAGTTGCTCGACGCATGGGCTGCATTCATTGACGTAAAGCCGACGAAGGTCACCGACATCGTCGCGGCGAGAACAAAAACTCGCCGAAAAGCTGCGTGAGAACAATGGCGACATGAGGCCTGTTTTCAGAGGGGAAATAGCGGTTTTCGGCGGGATGTCTACGGCGCTTTACGGAAGCCTGCGCGATAGGGTATAAATACGGAACGCGCTGCTTGACGGCCAGATGTCCCTCCCCATGGGCTCTTCGTTTATGGCAGTGTGAGCCAGCAGCTGCTGAACTGTGTGGCGAACAGCGGCCAGCTCAAAGCTGGACTATCCGCTGATGGGGTCATCCGCCGATTTTTCGGTGCGCTGGCCTTCGCCCTCATTAAGCCAGTCATCGAACTCGGCGACCCATAGGCCGCTTTTCGGAGTTTGATGATGTCCACCCGTACCGCCAAAGCCAAAGCCAACGCCGCGCGTCGCGCCAAAGTTAAATCAACAGCCAACAAGCCCAAGCCCAAGTCTGATGGCTTGACGCCGATGCACCGGATGTTCAAGCAATACGCCGAGGCCGCTGCATTGATCCCGAAATTGCCTCCAGAAACACCCGTCGAGGTCAAGGCCGCGTGCACTTACGTGGGAATGAGCCAACAGTCCTACGACCGGGCAGCAGCGGCAGGATTGCTGCCAAGGAAGGTTAACGTCTTCGGGATGCCAAGAGTGCTTGCTGGGCCGTTGCGCGAGGCTTTTGCACAGAGACCCAAAGACATTGCTGCCCTGTCGACAAGGAAAGCAGCATGAAAGGGGGTGCGATAGGCGGATGCGCTCCACCGGCGCAGGAAGAGTCGCGCCGGTGCTGGTCCGTTGTCGGAGGTAGCCGCCGCCTGCCATGGGGAGACGAACATGCGACCCCCTAAAAACGATGAGGCCCCCAATGAAGGGGGCCAGGGAGGCGGTTCTGGAAAACCGTCTGGTAAAGCAGAAAGTAGAAAGAAGCCTACTCCAGCCGCCGCCGAAAAGAAAGAGCCGCTGCCCCAGGGGGATGGTGTCAATCATAAAGCTATAGCCGCGCTGAAGGCTGCGAAATTAAGGGCGGACCCGGCATTGACGGCTGTGGTGGATTCCTTTTCAGGGAAAATGGCGTTCGCGGGCGAGATCACGCTGTCGAGGATGTTCGCCGAACGATATGCGCACCGATTCCGGTTCGTGCCGGAGTTTCGACAGTGGATCGCGTGGGACGGGAAGCGATGGAAGCTGGACGCGGAGGGAGCGGCGAAATTCGCGGCGAAAGAATTATGCGACGAGTACGCGGAGCAGGTAAGGGTTGGTTGCCCGCCTGGAACGAAACCGAAGGCGCGAGCGCAACTCGCGCGACCATTCGAAAGCGCCCATATCGTCGCGGCGGTTCTCGACCTCGCAAACTGCGAACCCGCGATGGTCGTTTTGGCAGAACGGCTCGACGCAGACAACCTATTGTTGAACACACCGAAGGGCACAATTGACCTTCGAACCGGCGTTATGCGTCCGCATTGCTCTGGCGACTTCATCACGAAGATCACAACCATTTCACCAGACGACAGCCCACGACCAGTGTTCGACAAGTTTCTGCGCGAGGTAACGTGCGGAGACGATGCGCTTGCGGAGTATTTGCAGATTTCGCTTGGCGCTTGCCTGTCGGGTGCGCTGACAGATCATTGGTTGCTGTTCTGGTACGGGCAAGGACGCAACGGCAAGAACACCCTCGGCGATCTGGTGCTAAAGATAATGGGGGATTACGCGAAGGTCATTCCGACCCAAACGCTCATGTCTGACCGTCACGGCAACCGCCACCCCACGGAAATTGCGAATTTGCGCGGGTTCCGGTTAGCCATTTCAAGTGAGGTTAGCGAAGGCGAATATTGGGACGAGGCGAAAATAAAATCGCTGACAGGGGATGCAATGATGTCGGGGCGATTTATGCGCTCTGATTTCATCGAGTTCCGCCGCACCCATAAGCACACCATTTACGGCAACCACCGCCCCATGCTCCGGATCGTGGACAAGGCGATGGCGGAACGGCTACATCTTGTCCCATTCAACGCGACCTTCACAGCGGCGCTTGGAAATGTCGATACGGAAATGCCGATGAAATTATCAGTGGAGGCGGGCGGCGTCATGCGTTGGTTGATCGAGGGGCATGCGAAATGGCGAAAGGCGGAAACCCTCCTTCGGTGCGATGCTGTGAAGCTCGCAACAGACGATTATTTTGCCCAACAATCGACTCTCGACACATGGATCGCGGAAAGGTGCAACGTTGTGCCGGATGATGGTCGCAATGCCGACAAATGGACCAAAGCCGGTAAGTTATACAAGGATTACGCCGACTGGAAAACGAATCGCGGCGAGTACCCCACATCCTTGACACGTTGGGCCGAACAAATGGGATCGCGGTTCGTGAAGAAGATGCCCAAGGGGATTGCCTATTACGTCGGCCTCGAACTGATATGGAACTAGGGGCCGCGACCCTGGATCTCGTGTGCCTACAGCCGATTTCAGGCTTTGCCGGGGGTGTTTTCGGGGCCGAGGGGCATTGTCGAAAGTCGAGGCCGCGGGGCTAGGTTGGGACTAAGTTGGGGGTCTCCCGTTTTATAGTCCTTAGCGTTTTATTGACATTAAAAAAGAAGTTCCTCGCACCCGCGGGAAATAAAAACAGTAGTACCTATAAAACGGGAGACCCCCAACTTAGTCCCAACCCAGCAGGAACGCATCGCACCCCGCGGCAATCCTAATCGCTCCTAAGCAATCCTAAGCAATCTAAGGTCGCCATATACCGTTAGCGCGCAAACGGTGTATTCGCGGCCTACCGCCTCCGAAACCAATTCCCTTTCGCATCTCTCTGGCGTACCGTAGGAGTCTCTGCTTCTACAGAGTTTTCTACAGATGGCTCAGCAGTCCGACAAAGCATTGAAGGCCAGCACGAAGTTCAAGCCAGGCCAGTCGGGCAACCCACATGGACGCAAACCCGGCTCCCGCGGTAAGACGAAAATCCTCCTCGACCGCACCATAGCCGCGGCCCGTAGCGGCGCAGATCCATTCGACATGCTGTTAGCTGTTTCCCGGCGCGACCCAGTGGCGCTCGCGAAGTTCGGCATTCCATTGCGCGCGGTTACGTGGCGCGTCCAGTTCGACGCGATGAAAGAGGCATCCAAGTACACAAAAGCGAAGCCACCGACAATTATTGAAGCCAACGTCAACGCCACCCTTTTTGCTTCATCGGAAATCCTTGCCCAGTTGACGGATGAGGAATTTGCCATCATAGAAGAAGTATGTCGGCGCATCGTGTCGGCCCAAATGGCGTCGCAACCGAACCATCTCGCCATCGAGTACGCGGCATGAGCAACTACCTCATCTGGCTCCGTTTCCTCGTTGCGACCGTAAGCATGGATCCGAAGATGCTCGCGGCGGCGCAGATTGATCCTTCCGAAGTGACCAACAAAGGGCGCAAGGATGCCCTTGTACTCCTCGCATTGCGCGTCCCCATGACCCCCGAGCTCAAGGAAAAGTTGCCGCTAAACGATTTGCGTTGCCGCGAGTCGCGGATGACCATTGCTGAGATCGACGCATTGAGCGCGGCATTCGTTCGGCTGTATGAGTTTGAGCTAGCTGCGGAGATGATCGCGCAGATTCCGTGTATCGCTCAGGCAATCGCCATTGAGAATGAGCGTCGTCATCGGGAGCACGAGCGTCGCAAGCCGTGGCCGATGCCTCCTGCGGACAAAATCATCAACTATCAACTCCCGCCAGGAGCGGCACGATGAGCAGGCGGAGGGTAGGTCCGACAAACCTACAGGCGCGCCAACAGCCGCGGCGTAGCAATGACACGCGTCCGCCTATGAAGCAGCCTATCGCCCCAGGAACAACCCAATGATCAACGGCCACGCGCACGTCCCTGCTCTCCTAAACCGTCGAGCCTTCAAGAAGGACCCTCCAGTGGCGAAGCCCCTTAGCAAGTTGCAGCGCTTGTATGCCGCGTTCAGCGAACCTGTCCCCGCTGCCTATCTGGAAAAGCGCCAACCAGCCGACGCAGCCGCGGTCGAAAAGTTCGCGCAGAGGTTGGTTGATTTTGCTATTGAGCAGACCGGCATCGCGCAACGCATTGAAGAACTCCAAGACCACCGTCCTCCGGCGCAGATTCTCCCATACGGAAAGGTCAAGTCATGACCGCCGATCAACCGCTGTTCGCACGCGACGGGCGGCGCGTCTTCAAATTTGCGAATGCCTTTTATCCGCCGCCAGCGCGTCTCGCGGCCTCAACGATCACGAAAGGATCGACCATGACCACCCCAAGTACCGCATCCAACCTCGCGAACGCGAAAACCAAAGCCGCGAATCTGGCAACGCAAACGGCGCTCGACGCCTTCACGCGGGACAATCGCGTTACCGCTGCTGACGCGCACTCAGACGCCAAGGACCAGCACCAATCTGCTGCTGAGGTCCATGCGGATGCTGGTCACGAAAATAAGGCAACTGCGCACGCGCTTGCCGCCAATCATCACGCGCGGCTAGCCGACGCATTACGAGCACCCAAGTCTCGCGAAAGCGTTGCGCAAGGTGTAAGAGGCGGTTGCGCGGTCCCGCTGGTCAAGTCCGAACTGGACGCAGCGGATGTTCAAAGGGCAGCAAACAATCTGCGCAAAGGCACCTATATCGATGACGCGACCGCGGCGCGCAAGGATCGCACGCCATTCGAGGCTTCTCAATTCCGTAATGAGGGCGCGGTGGCTGCTTCGGAGGAGGGCGTTTGGGAGCCGGGGGATGCCATTTCGCTGTCCGATGAAGAGTTGGGAGCACGCCTAGCCCGCGGCCCTGCTCGGCGCCTCAGCAATCCTCCCTTGCAGTCCGAGTACGAACAAAATGCCGCATTTTCAGAGGCTGTAGACGAAAAGCGCAGGCGTGACAATATGGCCAATAACACCAACGATGCGCTATCAAAGCCTGGTCGCACGGCTGTCCAGATGCAGACCGGCATACCACGCGAGAAGGTCGGGCAGATGCGCCCAGCGACCCCGAACGCCAACACCATGCGCTCGATGGAGTCGCTGTCGGACGCGCAACTCGCGGCGCTCGTAACCCAGGCGCCCAACACGTTGCCGTATGAGCCAACCGTCTCGGATTACGTCAATCGAGACAACGCTCGCGCCGCCAAAGCCGAGATTTTCAGGCGTGCGACCGATCAAGCGACCGGCACGCGCGTAAATCCGACAAATTGGCGCTAAGGATCGCTCTACACCGCGCGCGCCGAGCTAGCCCCAACATAGGTGCGAGTGCGAGGAGCGAATGCGGCCAAGGCCCTTCTCCCTGTGGTCGCGTGAAGATGTAGGGGCACGGGGTCCGCGGTCGTAGCTCCTTGCCGCGGATAAGGTCGGCGGACCCGGCGTCGTGTGATATGAACACGGTACTCAGGCCGACCAATGTGACTTTTGGCACTGTTTCCGGTCGGCGGCAAAACGCAAAGTTAGTTCTGCGGTTACCCGGCTGGGACGCCGCATCTTCCATCAACCTGTGAAACCAGAGCCTTTATTTACTTTAGGAGAACTACCATGCAAACCGTTATCAAAGACCTGCCCCTCAACGAAGAAATGGATTCCAACGACATGGCCGCGATCCAGGGCGGCATAATCCCAACGAACGTTGCCCGCCCGAATGTAACGAGTTTCAAGCTTCCCACTTTTGGCACCACTCAAACTCCTCCCACAGGCGGCGTCAGCGGTGGCGACCCCGGCAGCGGCGGTGGCGGCGGCTACCTCGACGGCCCTTACGGTGACGATGACCTCCACGAGCAGGACTGATCGCTACGCCGCAAACACCCGACTCGGAAGCCCTATGCCTTAGGAGCCCGCCGAGCGTTCGATTCTTCCCCTTGGTGCGGAATATGGCCGATTTTTCGGCGATATTCCGCCGTTTTTTCCAACGCTACGCGTAGGCCACAATCGGCGGATTCATAGGCGGACCCGCGCATACCCAGGCCGGTCAACAGTGTTTGACGGATACAGGGTCCGCCGTACAACGGCTCAACAAAGGACAGCCCGTAGCCCCTGACGGGACTTTCTATGACTGCTTTCGGTTGCGTCGAATTTCCGAGATCGACCCAGGCTGTGTAAAAACATGCTGAAACGAACGATGGCAGCGATGATTTCGCCGTTAATCTGGCGCCGGTCAGTTTCTGCGAATCGGTTGGGTTTTCAGCGGCGCTGCGCGTCCTGAGGCCTCCTTCACGTTTGCATTACGTCGATCAGGCCCTCGATTCCGAGGATTTTCATCATCCGCTTCATGTTGTACGCCAGCACGTGCAGGCTCGTCTCGGTACTGACGCGCGGTATCGTCTTCGTCAGAAAGTGTGTGTAGCCCATCCACCCCTTGAGCGTTCCAATCGGATGCTCGACCGTTTGTCGTCGCACCCGCATCTTGTTGGGATCTCGATCGAGCCGCTCTTGCATCGCGTCGAGAACGGCTTCGTGCTCCCAGCGCCGGACTCGGCGCGCATCGCCCGTCGTGCATTGCTTCTTCATCGGACAGGCAGGACACGCGGTTGTCCAGTAGTAGTGCACGGTCATCGCGTCCTCGACACTGCTGTGACGCCAGGTTAGTCGTTGTCCGGCCGGACAGCGGTATTGGTCCTCTTTAGCCAAGTAAATAAAATCCTGCTTTCCGAACCGGCCATCCGCCTTGCTCCCCGAGGTGAGCGGTTATGGTACGTACGGGGTAATGCCCGCTTGCTCACACTCCAGAATCTCCGCGCTGCGGAAGTAACCTCGATCGGCGACCACCTCCAGATCTTCGATTCCCGTCGCCTCGCGCGCACGCTCGGCCATCTTGGACAGTTGGCCGCGGTCATGTCCCACGTTCGTGACCTCGTGGTCGACAATCAGGTGGTGCTCGGCATCGACCGCGAACTGGACGTTGTAGCCCACCATGCCCGTGCCCCTACCGCTGGTTGCCATCGAGCGCGCGTCAGGATCCGTCAGGGAGATTTGTTGGTCCGGAGCTTGGAGCATCCGGACCTCCAATTTTTTTAGTCGTCGCATCTCCTCCTTGAGGGTCGCGATCTTGTCCTGCAACCGCTCCGCCTTCGCTTTCGAACCAGCCGACTCGTGCCGATCGGCCGTGTCGAGCTGCGACAGGTAGCGGGCCACGCTCTCTTCGATCTGCTCCAGGCGTCGCTTCATCTTCGTTACGGTGAAGTTGCGATCCCGATTGTTGACCGCCTTGAACTTGCCTCCGTCAATGGCCACAATCGCCTGCGAGAACAAATCAAGCCGGCGGCACAGCACTATGAACTCGCGGCACACGCCGCGGATCGCTTGCCCATTGTCCTTGCGAAAGTCCGCAATGGTCTTGAAATCCGGCGCCAGGCGTCCAACCAGCCACATCAACTCCAGGTTGGATTTGGCCTCGCGCTCCAGGCGCCGACTCGATTGGATACGGTTGAGATAGCCGTACAGATAGATCTTCAGGAGCGTAGATGGGTGGTAGCGCGGTCGGCCGGTCGCTTCCGGCTCCACTCCTTCGAAGCCCAGCTTGACCAGATCGAGTTCCTCGACGAAGGCTTCGATCACGCGAACCGGGTTGTCCGCGCTCACATACTCGTCAATACTCTCGGGCAGCAAGAATCCCTGGGTTCGGCTGTTTTCTTCAACGAATCGCTTCATCCAATCCCCCAACGCACAGGATCAGCGATTCTAATTTACAGCGTGGTCGTTTTCACACAGCCTGGACCCAAAGCCGTCCTTCGTACCTGTCCGCAATCGGGACGCCACATCTTCAGATCGATTTCGCCTTCACTTGGGTAGGAGGAATCCGAAGGTCTCATACCACGTTGATGCGGCGGCACTTCCGTAGGCTGCCACAGGGTCAGCACCATTTGCCACAGCAATGTCAGCAGCGCCAGGAGTGGCAAGCGAACCGCCCCCATCGGACGCAATACGCGAACCGCCACTTACTGCGCTCATTTCGCTCGCATCGAGTTCCTCAAACACCGGCAGATCTTTGACAGTCAACATGTTCATTCCTCCTGAGATATTCGGCTTATGTGCTTAGTGCACGGAGCAAATGATCCCTGAAGCTGCACCATTGCGATAGTTACCTTGGTCATCGCCTAACGGGCATGACCAAACGTTGCATCAGTGCAAACGCGCATCTCGATGGCGCAGATCCGCTGGCCCGTACAATCCGTCATCCACACTCGGCGAAAGCGCAGATCGGTGCCCGCGCTTGAACGACCGTCCGCTTCGCCGAAGCTAGGCCCTGTCGGTAGATGACCGGAGATGGCCGGTCTGCGACTGTCGCGATCGTCAGCTTTGGGGTTCCCAAATCGTGCGTCCGGTTTGCGCCATCGTAAATCCACGCCTGACTGTCGCAAGTCGACCCTGTCCGGACATCGCGACCGGCTAAGAGCGGACCTCGCCGGTATCCGGAGTGTGACTAAAGAAACTATCGCGCTGTCCCGTCCTGCCGCACAGTGTGGGTCGTGGATTCCGGCCACCTGGGCCGGTCCCATACGGATCCCGAAACAATCCTTATTGCGAGGTAGACCATGGACCAAAAGCATATTGACAGCACACGCGCGATGCCGCGGCAGGGAAAGACCGATGCCGAAACCGAAATTCAAGAGCTCTCGCTCGCCGAACTCGACCACGTTGCAGGCGGCCTTTTTTCGAACTGCTGCACTGGACAACACTTCAAGACGGTTACCATAGAATAGAAGTCTAGGAAGTAGCGGTTAAATTCAGCTGAGCCGACGAGGCGCCCTGGCCAGAGTCGCCGTAGAACACGGGCCAGGGCTCTCGTCACATCGATGTGGCTTGCGCACTGCGCAAGCGTCGACGCATAGATGGGCCCGAGAGCGCACTCACGTTTGCCGCTTTGGGAGATCGCAACCCCTCAATTCATCGTCCCGTCCGGTAATGCCATTGGCCCTATCGAACAAACGGCCTCCGAGCGAGCCGAGTCGGACGTCAGAGAACGCATAACAGACAGTCTTCCACGGTCATGATGCGGATGACAGCCCAGAGGTCGTCAACCGACGGCCTTCGGCAAAGCGGCTGGTCACCCTCTTCCGGCCGGACGCGAGTGTCTGGTTTGCGGAAATTTACGTGCCGCCGTCGAATGACGGGTTGTGGCCGAAAGCGCCACCGGTCGTTACATTTCATCATCCGCTCCCGGCTCCCGCTCCCAGAAGGCGCAGCCGTTGCGAGGCGTTCCTATTACCTGCACCACGCTCCGCTGTTCGCACATGAGATGCTCGGCGAGGAACCGACCATGAAAGTGCGTACATGTGTAGCACCCTCGGGCGCGCGAGGGAGTCGTGATGACGTGCGGGGAGAAGGTATTGGGGAGCATGGCGCGCCGTCACTTTGCCGGAGGGATTCCAAAAGCCTCGGGACCATGGGTAATAGTTACGCGGACCGCCACTGGTGCTGGATACAGAGCTGTTCCCGGTGGTGTCGGCGGTCGTAGACGTAACTCGACCAATTCGATTAAGTCCGCGACGACACTCCGCACCCATTTAAGGTCCGCCGTCTCGGTCGATTCGCCAACCCAATAACGAAACGCCTCCTTGCTATTCCCTTTATGAAGGAGACTCATTACATTGCGTAAATGCGGTTCGAACTTCGCGGAGGGGTTGAGCCCCCTCTTTATGCTTTCGCTATGCAGGGCAACCAGATCGTGCCCCAGGCGAAGACGCAATTTCGCTGTCGTGAAACCGTTGTTGCGAAGGAATGCCTTAAGACCAAGCTCCGCGGCATGAAAGTAGAGCATGTAGATCGGCTCAAAGGCCTGGTTTGGCGATTCCAACTTGGCATCGGCGAGGATGTCCGCGGCTGCTCGATACGAATTCGCGTAGCCGAGAAATACCGCAGGCAAAAGCTCTTTTGTCGCGCATGCCATGGGATTCCCCTCCTCGGTCGCGCTACGCACGATTACATCACGGGCGACCTTGGATTCGGCCCGCTACGCCGTTTCGACGGTCGGGGGACCCCGTAAGGACTCCCGACCCTGGATCGCAGCCCGTAGGCCCGATTTTCAGCCCCGGCGCACTGGTCCCGTTGGACCGGAATCGTCCCGGAACAGATAGCCTGCGATTGCCCATATACTGGGCTTCGGCGAGAAGGTTGGGCCATAGGCGTAACGGCAACAGCATGGGCCGGAGAGCCGCGCCGATACTGGGGCATCGAAAGAGTCCGTCTCCGCCAGTAACATCATTCCGTTAAGTGCACGAAGGTACTCACTAAGTGCCATAACTGCTTGAAGTTGCAGAGAAATCCGGACTCACCCAGTGTGCGGACCGTGCAACTGAGATCGCCAAGAGTGCCAGTCGATGCAACGTTTACTGGCGCAATATCACCACGCGCGTTCTGGCTTGAGTACCGCGATCATCTTGCCGTTGCGGGCCAGGTAAAACTTTTGGGTAAGGCGTGCTCGCCTCTGCCCCGGCGGCCACTCAAATTCCCCCACTGATGGCCACCTCAAATTCCCCCACCCTGAAGGGGTAGCGAAGACCGGTTAAGCCACGGCGGCCGGCGTTTGGCAGGACGTTACTTTCAGTCCCCTGAGCACAGGGGGGAACGAGGTGAACGTCTTGAAACCGTATTTGCAAGCAACGATTTGGACGCTGCTGCGGGCTGGGGCGAGCCAGCGCGAGATTGAGAGATTCACTGGGATCGATCGCAAGACGATCCGCACGTATCACAAGCGATTTGCCGCCGAGGGGGCAAATTCCCCCACCCTGGCCACCGGCTGCGCCGGCCACCAGCACCACCTCGGCCTGCCAGGGGCACCGCGATTTCATCGAGGCGCAACTGCGCCTGAAACGCAACGCCACCGCCATCTACCAGGACCTGGTCGACGTGTACGGGTTCACCGGCGCGTACAACAGCGTCAAGCGTTTCGTGGCCAAGCTACGCCTCAAGGAGCCCGAGCAGTTTGACCGCCTCGAGTTCCTGCCCGGCGAGGAGGCGCAGGTCGATTACGGTGAAGGCGCCCCGACCCTGGTGCCGGGCACCACGCGCTACCGCAAACCGCGGCTGTTCGTGATGACGCTGCGCTATTCGCGGCGCAGCTTCCGGCGCGTGCTGTGGAAGTCCAGCCAGCAGACCTGGGCGCATCTGCACGAGCAGGCCTGGCGCTACTTCGGTGGCTGCTGCCGCTACGTGGTGCTCGATAACCTCAAGGAAGGGGTCATCAAGCCTGACCTGT
>Ga0181521_10002570_pt1 | contig 21840 bp, 19 predicted proteins | sample PEATcosm2014_Bin_32_FD_119764 | JGI IMG/M metagenome (GOLD analysis project Ga0181521, IMG submission 119764) | Peatland microbial communities from MTU Mesocosm Facility, Houghton, MI, USA - PEATcosm2014_Bin02_60_metaG | ecosystem: Environmental > Terrestrial > Soil > Wetlands > Peat | place...
ACAGAGCAGGTAGTCATTGTCACGAAATTCTATTAGACTCACTATTAGAATCATATAGTTGCAGGGGGCGTGTAGCTCAGCTGGGAGAGCACCTGCTTTGCAAGCACGTTCACCCGTTCCAACAATTCCTTCCTTTGTTCTGCCTTTCTAATGTTTTCAATAATTTCGGGGAATCTGCTTCTCGCTCGAAGTAACCCTCGAAATCACATTTGGATAGGGTTTTGGCACAGTTTTGGAACAGCTCAAGTAGACCTTGAACTGACAAATGGGTGTGTGAACCCCTCGTTGAGACAATTTTATGGGCACACTGTCTCATTACCTGCCCAAGACAATGCGCATTTGCCGATTGTCTCCGCTTCCACTTTCTGATCGCTTCTCAAACTCCTCTGGCGATCGATATCCCAGTGCCGAATGCAAGCGGGACCGATTGTAGTACCGCTCGATGAATTCCTCGATCCCCTCAACCAGGTGCTCCATATCACGGTAGTCGTTGGCGTTGATTTCTTCGCGCTTCAATGTCTTTAGAAAACTTTCGCAACAGGCGTTGTCATGCGGATGCCCCGGTCGACTCATGCTAGGCATGATCTGGTGTTCCTGAAGCACCTGGATGTAGGCTTCGCAGGCATACTGCACACCACGATCCGAGTGGTGAACGAGTCCAGGAGGCGGCTGCCTACTCAGAATTGCTTGTCTTAGGGCGCCGAGGGGAAGCCTAGATTGCAACGTGCGGTCGATGGACCAGCCCACAACTTTCCGAGAAAAGGCATCCAGGACCACTGCCAAATAAACAAACTCCGCCTTGAGCCGAATGTAGGTGATATCCGCAATCCACAGCTGGTTTGGACCGCCGACCTTCAAACGGCTTGCGAGGTTGAGGTAGATTTCCAGGTCGCCGCTCGGCTCTGCCGCCCGCAACAATGCGCGGTGCCGGACCGTCAGCAGATTATCCTTCCGCATCATTCGTGCGACCCGTTTGTGATTCACGATCATCCCTCGTTGACGGAGCTCCGCTGTGATCCGCCGATAGCCGTAGCGCCGCCGATGCTCTAAGGCAATCTCCTGAATGGCAGAGCGCACCGTCATGCTCTCCTCGATCGGCGCTCGGGTCTGAAAATACCGGTAGAATCCCGCCCTGCTCACCTGTCCCAACTGGCACATTCGCTCGACACTCAAGCTGCCTTGCAACGACGTCTCGGATTGCATCGTAGACGCCTGCTCGCCAGAGATAGCGCTGTTCCGGCGTCGAGCCTCGACTTTTTGCAAGGCACATCTGAAAAAATCCACTTCCACGGTTTTGTTCGCCAGTAGTCGCTTCAGTTTGTCGATTTCCTTGCGAAGTGTGGATTCCCGGGAATTGCGTACCGTGGCCTCGCCTTGAGCCTGACCGTTAGCTGGGTCGAGCCGATGCCGCCACTTGTACAGCAGGCTGCGATTCAAACGGAGTTCTCGAGCCAGTCGCAAGACATTGTCACAACTGTTCATTCGCTCCACAGCTCGAATACGGAATTTCTGTGGATATCGCTCGTGCCATTTCCTTTCCACTTTGCAGCTCCTTTCTTGCAAAGAGTGTTCCGCAAAAGCCTTGAAATCCACGGAATGGGTCCACACACTTGCAGACCTATATTGTGAACAAGTAAACCGTCCGCCGCTTTCAGACTATCTGGAGATACGCAGGCGCGAAGACCTCGGTGACGAATGATTCCAGCGTAGTGGGTGTCGTATTTTTTGCCGAGCGCGCTTCCTGGGGCGCGATGAGGCCAGCATTCGCACCATCCCACATTTCAATAAGCAGTTTTGCGGTTTTTTCAGGTAACCCCATCTTCATAAGGCCCTGCCCGAGCATCATGCTCGGCACTTGCACGTATGAGAGATTGGGCTTGCCGATAGAGTTGCCAATAATTGACGCCGCTTCCTTCATGGAGATGTCGCGCTGCCCGTGTAGCTCCTGTATTGAACTGCCGGAAAAATCGCGCGCAGCGAGACGCGTGGCAACATAGGCGCCGATGTCTTTCGTGGCTATCCACGGCATTCTTGCATCCGCCTGTAAACCACCCGGTAGTGTTCCTGTTGAACGCAACGGCTCGATACTCATGAAGAGGTTTTCCATAAAGTACGCTGCGCGCACATGCAGAACGTTCAGCCCAGCGACTCGATCGAGTTTTTGCTCCTGATTGTGTAAGCCGACGATGGGGCCGGTGTGATTCGCATGCTGAGCGCCGATACTGCTTAGATTGACGACGAACCGCACATGGGCGTTGGCGAGTGCTGCGGCGTACGAATCGGAAACGCGTTCTTGATGCGCACGCAAATCCTGCTGTGAGATGTCCTCGGGCAGAACAAGGTAGACGGCTGAAGCGCCTTTGAAAGCTTCTGTCATAGAAGCGACATCTTCGACGTTACCGACGAACGGTTCCGCACCTAGCTCCACTAGAGGTATCAACCTCCTCGCGTCGCGCCCGACTATGCGAACCTTTTCGCCTTTGGCGCGCAACGCTTCCGCTGTTCGCCGTCCTGTGCGTCCCGTTGCGCCTGTCACGACGATCATTTACGTCTCCTGTAAATGCGCTAAACAATTTGGCCGGTCTCGTGTCAGCGCACCATTGCAGTATAACGGCAACTCTCAGGGTAGGTGTTAGGGAGCAGTTGAGTGAACTCGCCACAACAGATTACAAAAGTAAGCTTACATACGGTCAGCGCCGAAAAGCCGGCTTACCGGTACTAGCCTCCACTTTCCCGGTAAGGGCCTGAAATACTCTGAGGACAATAGCGACAATAGAGCAGATTTAATGCTAGCCTTAGCCCCCCGAGAAGTTTGCTGGGACTGCTAGTTTTTAAGGGAATCTGAATATGCGGAGACTCGCCGCTTCAACACTGACTTTAGTGTTTTTCTATTTTTGCGGGTTTGCACGCGGCCAGAACCCGACTCCAGATTTGATCCTGTTCAACGGGACAATATTTACCAGCAACAGTGCCCGGCCATGCGTCGAAGCATTGGCCATACGCGGCGAGCGAATCATCGCTGTCGGCGATTCTGTAAAAATAAAATCTCTCGCTTGCACGCAATTGATCTCGCCGGCCGCACAGTAATCCCCGGCTTCAACGACCAAACAGCAGAGGAGACAATCGAATGCGATCAATTCATTATCTGGCTGGATTTGGGATGGCAGGACTGCTCTGGATGGTTGGTGCGAATATGTTTGCGGCCAACACCTCAGACGAAACGGCCATTCGCGCCTCAGTCATGCGATTTCAGGAAGCTTGGGACCACCACGACATGAAGGCAATGGCAGACGTCTTCACGGAAGACGCGAATCTGATTAATGTCCTGGGGACACGCTGGCAAGGAAGAGCCGAAATCGTCAAGGCCCTTGGCGTATATCACCGCGTGATGTTCCAAAATGAAGAAATACATTTTGGGGAGATAACGATCCGAATGATCACACCGGATGTGGCCGTCGCGGTCGCTGTACAGACGGGCAGCGGTGAAATGGTTCTGCCGGATGGGCATAAGGAGAAGACTCCCAGCGGCAACCAATTGGACACGTTCGTGGTTGTAAAACGCGACGGCATATGGAAGGTCACCCACAATCAAAACACGATCGTGAATCAGGACGCTCAGCAGTTCGACCCGATCAAGAGCAATTGGAACGGTGAGATCCCGAAATAAGAGGCCAGTAGTTCTGGTGACGCGCCCCGTTTGTGCCTGCAACTAGCTTCGTTGAGAAAGGAAAAAACATGATTAGAATGCGAACCAGCGTATGGCTCACAATTTTCGCGTTGCTGTTCTTGTGCTCCGCCGGTCGTGGCCAGCAATCGGCACCGGAGCTGATCTTGTTCAACGGCAAAATATTTACCAGCAATTCTGGCCAGCCATACGTCGAAGCATTGGCCATACGCGGCGAGCGAATTATCGCTACCGGCGATTCTGTAAAAATAAAATCTCTCGCTGGCCCGCAGACGAAACAAATTGATCTTGCCGGCCACACAGTAATCCCCGGCATCAACGACGCGCACAATCACCTGGAGCTCCAGCCCGTAAACGAGGTGGATGTGCACCTGAAAACAATGAATCCGAAATGGGATGAGGTCAGAGATGCCATAGCCGCGACGGCAGGTAAATCTCCCAGCAAGTCATTGATTGTGGTCACAATCGGGTCAGCGATCTTTCAGGATATTTCCGTCAATAGGGATTCGCTCGACAAGGTAGCACCCGAGAATCCGGTCCTTCTGGTTACCTTTACCGGCCATGGGTTCATTCTAAACAGCGCTGGGCTCACGTTTTTTGGTGTTGCGGACAATCAAGCGGATCCCGCGGGCGGACGTTTTGAGCGCGATGCGAAGGGAAGGCTAACCGGCGTGGTGCGGGAGTACGCCGGCATGGACATCGAACGAACCGTCGAGAATGCGGTGCCGGAAAAAGAGGCGGTCGCTCAACTCCGGTCAACGCTGGACGACGCGGAGAGGTTCGGGATCACTTCAATTCAAGACATGTCGAATGGAATTCCTCCGGCCAGGGCAGTGGCGTTACTCGAAGAAGTTCCTACACGTATCAGGATCCGCGTAATTCGGATGCCTGGAACGACGGCCGCAGGAAGGGATATTGAAGAAGGCAGGGGAGTGCCACGGAATCCCAATGGGTTGATCACGGTGAGTGGAACGAAGTGGATGACGGATGGAGTGCCGATCGAAGGAACCTTTACAGCGCGCGAAGCGATCAAAATGCCGGCTGCTCCGCCCTTCGATGAGATTTTCACGGACTTGCCGCTGACCTTCCCGGGAAAAGAGATCGCGGCCATGTTGAAGGAATCACTAAAAGACAACGATCAGCTCATGCTGCATGTTTCGGGTTATCGTGCCGCGAAGGCAGTGCTTGACGCGATGGATGCGACAGGAGGAAAAAACGTCTGGGCGGGCCGGCGGGTGAGATTTGAGCACGGCGATGGCCTGTTTCCAGATCTTGTGGGCAGGGTGAAAGAGTACGGAATTGTAGTCGTGCAAAACCCCTCGCACCTGATGGGGTTATCCAGCGCTGGCGGTGACGCATTCAGCAAAGCCCAACCCCTGAGATCGCTATTGGCCGCGGGAATTCCCGTGGCGCTGGGGTCGGACGGCCCCACAAATCCATTTTTGAATATTATGTTCGCGACAATCCACGGAGACCGTCCATCAGAAGCGATAACACGAGAGCAAGCGGTGGTGGCCTACACGCTGACCTCGGCCTACGCCGAGTTCACAGAAAAGGACAAAGGCAGCTTGGAGCCCGGCAAACTTGCCGATCTCGCCGTGCTCTCGCAGGACATTTTCCAGGTGTCGCCACAGGATCTTCCGAAAACCGAATCCATTCTGACAATGGTCGGTGGCAACGTTGTCTACGACTCCCACTTGCTGACCATTCATTAGCAGGTCAATCGCTCGAATAAAATACTCCACTATGATCTACATATCGATGGCGAGTGAAGATAAAACTGAGAGTTGAATCACCCACAAGGAGGGGCGGCCGATGAGGGCGTTTCGTTCATTTTGGAAGTGGGTTTTCCGCCTCAGCCCTTTTGTGACTCTAGTTTTTGCGGTGTTCGGTTGGCATTTTTACGTCTACGGGCAGGACAAATCGGGTTTCCCAGATGGCTACGATGCCATGCAAGCCGCTCCCAACAGCCACAAAGTCATCTTTGAAAATGAACTTGTGCGTGTGCTCGAAGTCACCGTGCCTCCGGCCGGCTCGACAATACCAATGCATCATCACCGATGGCCGAGTTTCTTCCTCAGTTGGGATACCGGCGGGAAGTCACCGCATATTCGGTATCACCGTGCAGATGGCAGCGTTACCGACCAACCGAGCAGGGAAGAACCTATCCATCCTGGTGCTTGGAGCGTGGGGTGGATGAAACCGGAGCCCATGCACGCCATCGAGGTTGTGGAAAACCCGGAGAATGCTTCCAATTCTCCCCAGGGCCCCTCCGACCTTCGCATCGAGATCAAATGTCATCCGTGAAGACCCTCGCTCACGAATAGGGAGCAAGCATGTCAAGCACCGCCACGCACTCTGTTCAAAAACATGCTGATGATTATTTCTTTTCAGCCATGGTGCTGCTCATTCTTGGCATAGTTTTCGTTGGCTTTGCCCACAGCTATTATCTCGCCGGCGTATTTCATGCCAAGTTGCCCACCGCACTGGTTCATGTTCATGGAGCACTGTTTTCCTGCTGGATACTCCTGCTTCTTGCGCAAGTCACATTGGTGTCTGTCGGTCATGTGCGCTGGCACATGTGGCTCGGAGTGTTAGGGATGATTCTTGCCGGTTTGCTTGTGTTGATTGGGTTTGCAACGTTAATTGCCGCGGTGCGCAGACGTGCGGCCCCTGGTATGAGCACGGAGGCGCTGTTCGCCGTTGATGTGCTTCAGTTGTCGGCCTTTGCGGTGCTGATCGTTTGGGCCTTCGTGGTCCGAAGCGACGGCCCCGCGCACAAGCGACTGATAATCATTGCGACCGTTGCACTCCTGGGCCCAGCATTGGGCCGCTGGCCCTTCGCATTTGTCTTTTCCAGCGATCTTGTGTTCTTCGGTATCCTCGACTCTTTCCTGATTTTCATGATCGCTTTTGATCTCTGGTCGCGCAGAAAAGTCCATCTTGCAACGATTTCGGGATCACTTTTAATACTTGTAATGGACTTTACGATGCGCCCCCTTGCCCACTCACCGTTATGGCATCAATTCACGGCGTGGGTCCAGGGTCGCTGATGTTGGAAGGGCTGGCGATGTGGACTAACGCTGTACAAGTTGACTGTCAAAACAATTCGCGTGTATTGATTAAAATGGCTCTAAGTCGAGTACTCGGAAAAGTGGCGGTCACTGGCGTTCGAGGAGGTCACTAGCCATGTCCTCGAACCGGACCTCTCTGGGAGCCTGATGGAGTTTTTGCGTACTACAGGCTCCTCGTAGAGACGGTCATTCGGCATGCGACGCGTAACGGCGGAAGAATGAGGCGGGATTCCATTGCGGGCGTACCGCATCGTTCGCCGTGACGACGACTAACTGGCGGGTGAACCGCTCGTATAGAGCGGCAGCGTCCAGGTTAACCGGCTGCTTTACGTCATCGGATGGTGCGTGATAACGGTTTGCGAGCCAGTCTTTGAAAACGGCCTGCTCAGGAGAGCCGAGATCAAAACCTACGTCGATCTTGACAGCCGGAATTCCTTTGAGAATAAAGCTATATTGATCGCTCCGAATGAACTCGTTCCGAAGAGGTTGCGGATCGGCAATTGGTTTAATTCCGAATTCACTCGCGATGGTAGCCGCAGTTTGCCCCAAATCGGATTCTTCCAGACCACAGATCTTTAGAACTTTTAGAGGGACAATCGGAAGAAACATATCCACATTGATATCCGCGACGATTTGGCGCGCGGGCACCGTTGGGTGAGCAGCGAAATACTGCGAACCGAGATGCCCTTTTTCTTCACCCGTAGTCAACAAAAATACGATAGAACGGCGCACCGCCTCTGGGTGTCTCTTGAAGCTCGCAGCTATTTCCATGACCGCCGCGGCTCCGGCGGCATTGTCCATTGCACCGTTGTAAATTTTGTCGCCGTCGATAGGCTCGCCTATTCCAAGATGATCGATATGCGCAGAGAGAACGACGAACTCGTTTTTGAGAGCTGTATCTGTGCCAGGGAGTAGTGCGATCACGTTGGCAGATTCTAGCTGCCTGTGGCGAATGACGGCTTTCGCTTCCAGTTGCACCGCCAGTGGAAATGAAGGAAGAGGCTTGCGTTCATTCGCGAGAGCAGCAAGCTCGCTGTAGGTATGGCCAGAACCTGCAAACAATCGTTCCGCAGAAGCTGGATTGAATGTAACGAATAGTTGCAGCCCTTGACGAAACCTAAATTCTGGCCCGTCGAGTTCCATAGCCGGGTCGTTCCTGCTAAGAGAGAATCGCGACCAAGGTATATCGAGTGCCGTAGCGGTTTGGACGGAAATGACGCCGATGACGCCCGCAGCCTGAAGCGCTTTCCAGCGCTGGCGAAACGACTGACAGTGCGCAGAAATCGACCCAGGAACATCGGCTGGCGAACCCCGCAAGTAGACCACTACCTTGCCGCGAAGATCTTGGGTTGACAGGTCGTCCACGTTGTATTCCGGAATTTTCAGCCCGTATCCGACGAATACCAATGGGGCTGTCAGGCTGGTCGAAGATGTTGTACCGAGGCTGCTGATAAAGGCATCCTCGCCGAAGGAAAGGGGAAAGCGCTTGCCTCCGGAAAGAATAGCGAGCTCCGAATGATTCTCGTCCACCTGGCGCTGTTGCATGCGGATTTTCTGATAGAAACCGTGAGTACCAGCCGGTGATAGACCAGCATTCTTGAATTGCGCCACGGCGTAGGCTTCCGCCTTCTTGAGACCTTTACTTCCGGTGGCGCGCCCCTCGAAAGCATCGTCCGCTAAGACCTTTACAGAGGTCCACCACTGTTGACCGTCGAAAGCGGGCCCCTTATCGCTCCTAGGCTCGACTGCTCCCAATTGATGTGCCTCGGGAGGATTTTCGCTCTTATGAGCGTCGATGTATGCGCTCAAGACCCTCAGGACGATCCCGCGCTGCGGTAGTTCCGTGGACAATACACCTCGCCAAAAGATAAGCCGGGTGGCTGCCTGAAAGTCGAATGCCTTGTCCCTCGAAACGACCGGCTCAATTTCCGAAGCGACGCGCTCGTTCACGGAATCCGCGCTCAGCTTTTCGAATCTGGCCTGCACTTTACGGATGCGCTCAGCAACAACCTCCCAAGGCAGTAACTTGGTCTGTGCCTCCAGGAGCGTTTGATACTCTCTTTGAAATTCCGGGCCGCCCGATTTTCCCGTAGCCATCCGCGCCCGAATGAATGCCCTATCGTTGTACATTCCCATTGCCTTGAGTTCAGGTTTTTCAAATAACGCCTGCATCTGCTTGCAGGTCTCCAGGGCCGCTTCATCATCCTCGAATAGCATCTCCAAATCGAGCCGATGCGATAGAAGGTGCAGCAGCACGGCACTGTCTGTAATCTCATAATCTCGGAAGATTGTTTCAAGATCGGTCCGCACACGAGTCGCGAAATTCTTGAAAGTCGCATCATCGGCTCCCAACAGCGTCGCCGCGGAGGTGGGTGCGGAATATGTAAAGCGCGGCAGGCCAGCGTCGCTCGCGATTTTTTTCTTTTGTTCTGCTTGTGCGCCCAATCGCGAACAATCTGTCAGCGCAATGACAACCAGAATGAACATGAGGACCATTCGAAATGCTCTGTGAGAAAGCACTCTGTACTCTCCTTAGTCAGGGACGCACTTCATTTCCACCCGAAGCAGAGGCGGTTCGTCCTTGTTACCGGCGGAACTCTTTCCATCATCTAGCACTTTGACCCGCCCGAGTTTTTGTACCAGGTTCAATGAGAGAGTTTATATCACTGCCATAGGCTGCGAATGTGGATTTGGCACCCATGGGTTACAGGCCGCGGGGGCAGGCGGCCTTTCACCGAGCGCTGAGTGCGGGCGCAGCGTGTTGTACAGCACCCGCCTCCTCTCGAACACGATCTGTGCCTCCTTCAACGAGTAGAAAATCTCTCCGTTCAAGCATTCATCCCACAACTTCCCATTGAAGCTCTCACAGTAGCCGTTCTCCCAGGGACTTCCCGGTTCGATGTACAGCGTCCGCGTGCCCAACCTCGCCAGCCACTTCCCCATAGTCGCGAGAAATTGCCTGAAGATGCGCGGTTTTTCGAATCTATGAGGCTTTGTTATGCAATGGCTTGAGGTTAGCAATAAACCAGAAATGGACAAGCTTTCAGTTGCCAACCTGTTCAAATACCGCGTGCTCCTCACGGGGATCGTTTCGCCTGTGGCAGCGCTTTTCTTCTATGCTCTCGTCTTTTTCGGAATGCTCGACGCTATACCGATTCTTCTGATCGCCTTTGACCTCTGGTCGCGCAGGAAAATCCATCTTGTAACGATAAACGGAACTCTTCTTCTGCTTGTCATGCAGTTCTCGATGCGCCCTCTAGGGCACTCGGCGTTTTGGCATCAATTCACGGCGTGGGTCCAGAGCCGCTGACGTTGGAAGGGATAGCGAAGTCGACTAGCACTGTTGGAGGTCGCTTTCAAAACAATTCGAGTGTATTGACCTAAATCGTTCTAAGTCGCGTACTCAGAAAAGTGCCTGTCACTGGCCAGAAACGAGGCTCTAGGAAGTTGAGTGGATTCTCCACGAACTGGATGAGTGCATGCCAATACTCTGATTCCTGATCAACGCAGCCATAATCGGGCATGTTCGGCAACCATCCTTTGATACGCTCTTTTTGCCTGACAATTGATATCAGACAATACCCGCATGTCTGTTTTGCCAGAATGATCACCCTGGGATTCACTCTATATGACCTGGCGCGAATATCATGAATCGACGAAGCACAGTGCCGAGTCGCTCCGACGAAGTCAGCACTACCTCGATTGGGCGAATATGCCCAATCCGTTCCGGCACTATGAAGGCATCCCGGTCTTGGACTTGCCGGCCGACCCGGCGGCTCCACAGATTTCAGCTCTCGAGGTACTCGATGGCAAAACAGGAAATACTTCAGCCAGGGATGGTGCGGAATTTCTTTCTCAGTTGATGTTCTATTCCGCATCGATTAGCGCATCCAAACGAGTGCCGTCCACCGGAGCTGTCTACTCTCTGCGGGTCAATCCTTCTTCCGGCAATCTCCATCCGACCGAATTTCACTTCTCCACCCGTGGCCTTGTCGACTGGTCCGACGGTCTCTATCATTACCGTCCCTCATCCCACATGGCGGAACAACGTGCCGTCGGAGATTTTGGCGCGATACTTGTCAACAACTCTGCCCCAGTCATTTTCGTTTTGACCAGTATTGCTTGGCGCGAAGCCTGGAAATACAGGGACCGGGCCTATCGGTATTGCTTACACGACATCGGACACGCCTGGCAGGCTCTCACCCTTGCTGCTCGATCCATCGGCTGCGAAAGCTTTGCGCTTGGACATTTCTTAGATGACAGAGTGGCGGAATCGTGTCTCCTAAGTGCGGATGAGTGGCCCATGTTAATCGTCGCGCTTCACGGCCCATCCATTCCCGTGAGGATGTTAGATCCAGTTGAGACGATATTATTCGGTGGTCAGCCTAACCGACTGTCGGAGGAGCAAAGAACTTACCCTCTGATCGAACGCATTCACACTGCCACGAAGCTCAGCACAGAATCCACTATCCCCTCTTTTGGCGAGCCGAAGGTATCTGGGCGCGGGGAAGTCAGCCTGCCGGCTCCTGTCTCCTCAAACTACGGTTTCGGTGACGCCGTTCGTACACGGCGTTCTGCTCTTGACTTCAGGGGTGGGGATGAATCGATCTCCTTCCCTCAACTTGCGACTCTCCTGTCCGCCACAAAGGCGCCTCTCTTCGCCGATTTCGCTACACATCGTTGCGTCCATCTTTATCTTTACGTCCATCGCGTCGAAGGCTTGGAGCCGGGTGTTTATCGCTTCTGGCCGGAGCGTGCAGAGCTGGAAAGAATCAAAGCAGGGGACCAACGCCTGGTGGCGGCAGCTCTCAGTTTGGGGCAAGACTTGGCGGGTAATGCCTGCGTGGCATTTTCCATGATCGGGGATTTTGAGAATGCTGCCAGCAGGTACGGAGATCGCGGCTATCGATACGTGCATTTCGAGGCGGGCGCAATAGGCCAACGAATGTATCTTGCTGCCACGGCTCTTGGACTGGGAGCAACAGGCATCGGAGCATTTTTTGATGAAGAAGTGAACCGATATCTGGGTCTCACCCCTGAGCAAGGACAAGTCGTCTACCATTTCGCAATCGGTTACCCGGTTTCTGACCCGCGCCTGGAGGCCTGAAAGCGTATGGTCGGCATCCTCGTACACGGAAACAACCACTTCATGCTGTCGGGACCGGTGCCTGACGAGGCAGCCGCGTTGGCCAAAACTGTCTCACAAAAGGGGTTCACTCCATGGGTTCGCGGACCGTTGGCGTGAATCACTTTCATGCCCTAGAAACCGGCAATTCCACCAGGGTGCCGCTGTGCTTGAAAATCTCAGAAGGTTCTTTGAGGAAGTCCTTGAGCAGAAAGATAGTTAGCGTACGAGATTTGAGTTTCTTTGCCATGAGTTGAATCAAGAATACGTGCCGCCAGAGCTACCATCATTTTCTAAGTCAGGGTAAGTGCTGTACAGATAATATCTATCCGTTGTGAAAACGCGGTATCATGCATTTGAACAAACCAGTCTTACCCAACTGAATACTATACAGCTTGATGCTAGAGCCGCATCCGCATAGAACATGAAATTCATTCACTGCGCCGACGTGCACCTTGACAGCCCTTTAGAAGGGCTTTCCCGATATGAAGGTGCCCCCGCCGACCAAATCCGCAATGCTACACGCAAAGCTTTCCAAAAGGTTGTAGATGTGGCGATCGCTGAAAAGGTCGACTTCCTGCTGATCGCCGGAGACCTTTATGATACAGGGCTGCAAAGCTACGAATCTGTTTTGTTTTTCAATGCCCAAGCAGCGCGATTACAGAAAGTTCAAATTCCCATTTATCTCGTTCTCGGAAATCATGATGCGGCCAACAAGCTAAAGAAAAATCTGAACTCACCAAGCAATGTCCATGTCTTTTCGGAAAAAGCACCCCAAACGATCCGTATTGATACCCTGGGCGTTGCAATTCATGGCCAGAGCTTCGCCCGTCCCGATGTCACAAATGATCTCGCTGCGCAGTATCCGGCCGCCATTCCCGGCCTTTTCAACATTGGCCTTCTGCACACCAATGTAGGTGGCAATTCCAGTCATGGCAATTACGCCCCGTGCTCTCTGGACACCTTGATTCACAAGGGCTATCAATATTGGGCTCTCGGGCATGTTCACGGCCGGACAGTTTTGTCATTGAGTCCCTATGTGATTTATCCAGGAAACTTGCAAGGGCGTCACGCCAAGGAAACGGGCGAGAAGGGCTGCGAGCTAGTTTCCGTTGGATCAAGCGGGGCAATCACCATCAACACAATCCCGACTACAGTAATTCCCTGGTTTACGGTTGTCCTCGACGTCTCTGGCTGCGCGACCACCGACGAAATCTACGAGAAATCAAGAACCGAGATCCAAAATGTGGCCAGGCCTGCCGATGGGCGCATCGCGGCCATTCGCATACAAGTGATTGGCCCGACGGCTGCACACAGCGAACTTATGCGGAACCCAGAGCAGGTCCGAAATCAGCTTGTTAGTGTGGCGACCGAAGTTGGCGAAGGATCGATTTGGGTAGAGGACGTACGCGTCCTGACTACGCCGCGGTTAAACCGTGAGGCACTCCTCTCTCGCGATGACCCAATAGGAGAGGTCGTGAGAATGATCGACGCGCTGCGCAAGGAACCTGGAGCTATCGCAAAAATGGAAGCGATCTCCGATTTACGAAAAAAGCTCCCTGCCGCTTTGTACTCCGGGAGCGACCCGCTACGATTTAACGATGCCGAGTTAGCTGCTGCGTTGGCTGAAACGGAAGGTCTGTTGCTTGCGCGCCTTGCCGAGACGGAACCCAAATGAGGTTCGAACGTATCAATCTTTGGCAATATGGGAATTTCTCGAAACTGTCAATCGAACTACCCGCCAGAAATCCTGATTTCTATGTGATCTACGGTGACAACGAAGCGGGGAAATCAACGGTTTTGAGGGCTGTGTCAGCTCTCTTGTTCGGAGTACCTTCACGAACTACGGATGCACATACGTTTCCCACGAGCGCACTTCGTGTCGGCGCCCGCATCCGTTCCGACTCCGCTTACCTGGACTTCATCCGCCGGAAGGGCAACCGCGACACACTCCTGACCATGACCGAGACCCCTCTTTCCAATGAGACTCTCAAGCCGTACCTCAAGGAAATGGACGAGCAGCGATTCGAACAATTCTTCGGACTCAGCCACGAGGGCCTCCGTAAGGGTGGGCAGGAACTCCTGTCGGGAAAGGGCGATGTCGGGAGCAGCCTTTTCCAAGCGGAGGGATTGCTGAGCCTACGGAAAATCCTGGAGGGCCTTAAAGAAGAGGCTGACGCACTCTTTTCGCCGAGCGCGGCAGCTAAGAAAAAGCACATAAATGCCTGCTTGGACCAGTACAAGCATGCTCAGAGCACAGGGCGCGAAGCGATGATTTCGCCAGAAACAGTACAGAAGCTCAACCAGGAGTATGAGAACTCTCAACAGAAGTTCAATGCACAGCAACAAGAATCTAGGGAGTTGGAGACCTCACTCATCCGATTGCGCAGAATCAAGAGCAACAAACCTGATTTGGCCCGATTGGAGACTGTCCGCATGGAGTTAGCTTCTCTCAATTCGCTGCCTTCCTTGCCCTTAGATGCCCGTGCTGTCCGTGATGCTTCAAGAGCAGCAATCTCAAGCATTACCGCCCAACTGAAGCGACTTAGGGCTCAACTTTCAGAACGCGAAGAGCAGATCCGTCTTCTCTCCCTGGATCCAGAAGTGAAAGCGCAGCGCGCATTGATCGAAGAACTGAACCAAGGGACGAGCCAATACCGCAAGAGCCTCAGCGATAGGGAGAAACGAGAGCGCGAGGCAAAACAGGCCATCGAAACCGCAGAAAGAGAATGGCAACAATTCTGGCCAGGACAGTCCGTCTCGGACGCGGAGGCCTTGCGTCCTCTCTACGGCAGGAAAGCCTCCATCCAAAAGACAATCATGGAACATGCGCGGATCGTTGCGGAACACGCATCGGCAACGGCCGATCTGGCGCAAGCAATGGAGGATCAAAAGAAATTCGAGAAGCAACTTGCAAGTCAGCCCCAATCGCCGGACACGAGTAGTCTCCTAGCTGCAATAGAAGAAGGGCGAAGACTTGGCGAGATCGAAAAGCAGGTCATCAAGCTAAAGGCTGATATCGACTGGCTTCGGGAAGATGCCGAGAAAGAACTCAAGAAACTCAGCGCTTGGGCTAAGGATGTTGAAGAACTTGAACGTATTGGAAGTCCGTTGACCACTACAATTGAGCTCTACTCCCAAGAGTGGGGACAATTTGAGAATAGTCGCGAGACCATTCACCTACGTCTCGATCAAGCGCGGGAAGCAGTCGCGCGAATCGAGGGAGAATCGTCTCGGCTCAGATTACAAAACAAAGTAGCTAGCCAAGGTGATCTTGAGGAAGCTCGCAAGCATCGCGATACCCTCTGGCAACTTGTACGCGCCTTCTCCTTCGACGGCCGGCTCACTAAGGAAGATGCTCAGCGTGACTCGCAATTGCTCGTTCCGCTCCCGGAAGGTCTATCCGAAGCGATCGCAAAGGCGGATGAGATTGCGGACCTTCGTTTTGCGAATGCTAGTGCAGTTGTGGCGCAAGAGCGGGCGGCGGCCGAATTGGCGTTGCAGGAACTAGCCCAGACAGGGTGCGAGAGTGAGCTTGCCACTCTGGAGGAACAATTCCGACAGTTCGAAATTCGATGGTCCTCAGAGTGGCGAGAAATGGCCAAACCTCCCTTGAGCCCTAGAGAAATGCAAGATTGGATACGACTTCGCGATGCTGTGCTCGATCGCGTTGCCAAACGGCGAAAATGTCAAGCCGACCTTAATCAGACTTTCCAGCAAATAGCCTTGGCCCGCGAGCAGGTGAGCGCACGCATGGTCGAGATTGGTATCCCACCCGTAAAGCACGACGAGACCTTTGCCGTTTTGCTTACGCGTGCAGATCAGGCCGCCAAAACGATCGCCCAAGCAAAGCAGTCGCGGGATCTGCTCCTCAAGCAGATCGAGGGAGGCCTGACTTTAAGGAAGCGTCTCGAGGAAAAGGTCTCCCAGTGTAATAAGCGGCTCGAAGACTGGTCGGTTACCTGGATTCCGGTGATAGAAGGTCTTGCGCTGCCCACTGCGACAAGTCCCGACGAGGTATCTGACGCACTCACTGCGCTGGAAGACGTCTTTTTTAACCTGAACGATGCCACTGACAAACAGCATCGCGTCGAGACTATGACATCCGATATTGAGACTTTTACATCTGGAGTTTCCCGACTTGTCATCTCGATCGATTCCACGCTCGCGAATACCACTCCCGACATGGCCATTGCCAAGCTGCATGCCCGGCTCAGCGAAGCGGATAAGGCTGGGACAAAGCGAGCCGAACTCGAAAACGAAAACAAGAGAGATGCAGCTAGCATTGACGCTCTTGAACTAAAACTCGAAGATGAGGAGGTCCGCCTCCAGCGCTTGCGAGAACTCGCCGCATGCGAGAACGAGGAACGGCTTGAAGAAGTTATCGCCGCCTCCGAGCACAAAAACGAAGCAAAGCGCGAGTCTGCGCGCCTAGCAGACGGGTTAGTGGCGCGAAACGCTGCCACTTCCATCGAGGAGATCGAGAGGGAAGCGGCCGTTTTTGACCCCGATTCGCTGCATGCGGAGATCGAGCGGATGGAGAGGAAACAGACCGAGCTACGCGACGAGATCCCTCAGACTGCACACCGGATAGGCGAGCTCGTGAAAGAACTCGAAAGATTCGACAACTCGGATCTCGTTGCAGCGTCTGCGCAACAGGCCGAAGAAGCCCTTTCGGAAGCGCGGACAGGCGTTCGGGACTACCTCCGACTTCGGCTTGCGGCCGTTGTACTCGAACGTGCTATCGAGTCTTATCGAGAAAAACACCAAGGACCGATCGTGAAGCGGGCCAGCGTGATTTTTGCCCGCCTGACGCGGCGCGAACACAGCGGACTGACCACTGAATACACTGACAATGACCGCCTCGCCCTGGTCTCAGTGCGAAGCGATGGTTCCCATGTCTCCGTTGAAGGCTTGAGTGATGGCACAAGGGATCAGCTATACCTTTCACTAAGGCTTGCTGCAATTGAACAACATATCGACAATGTAGGTCCCACGCCGGTCATCTTCGACGACGTGCTCATTAACAGTGATGATTCTCGCGCAGCAGCGGCTCTTGAGATCCTTTCCGAGCTCGCTGCTCGAACTCAAGTGCTCTTTTTCACGCATCACAGTCGCTTGCGGGACATGGCAGGGACAACTGCCTGTGTCATTAATTTGGACACAACTCTGCAGCTATGATTGTCTGTGCCGACTCTCAGCATTCACAGGGCGCAATTTCCGAGTTAAGCCACGGGATTGTTTAGTTCACCGCCTCGTCGATAAGAATGCTTTTCGCTCGCAAACAGGTGTCCCAGGAAAAGGCGATCTTGTCACGCCCGTTTCTTGACAGGTTTGCTGAGAGAGTCCACATCACGGCCAAGTCCCTGTCATAAAGGTTGCGAACCGCGCACGCGGCAATCTCCACTGCATCATCCCTCAACGCCGGACCCAACCCTCATCCGCATTGACGAGTACCTAGAACCAAGAGTTGTAGATGCCTTGCTGGTAACCTCCTCAAGCATTATGATACAAACAACTCAAGAGTTAGTACGGGAGATCATGAAGCCATGGCGATATTGAACATGGACGAAGAGGCTCTTCTCGCGGAAATCTGCAAGAAACACGATGTGCCTCAAATGGTGTTAACCGAACTCCTTGAGTTGGAGCGAGACCTTTTTGGCATGGGAAGGCGTCACGGTCTCTACGAAAAGATCGGGGAGATCCTTGAGAATGCCGTGGCAAAAGAAGAATAGGATTACCGAGTGAGACTCAATCGTCTCGTTTTACACAACTACTCGGTCTTTGAGGGGTCGTGTGAATTGCCTCTTGAAGTTCAGACACCCGGGAAGAATGTGATCATTATTGGAGGAAAGAACGGAGCTGGCAAGACCTCCATTCTTGAAGCAATCCGATTGTGTCTGTACGGAGCGCAAGGTATCGGAAAAAGGCAGGGTCGAGAATATAGGGGATTCCTTCAATCGCGGATTAATCGAAAGGCGCAAAAATCTTCGCCGTACGCAAAGTCTTTTGTTGAACTGCAGTTTGCCCACGCGGACAAACAGAAAAGCTTCAACGTCACCGTGAGGCGCACCTGGTCGCTTGCTAGTGACGATGACTCCCTCTATCTTGAACTAGACGGCAAAGAGCTGAGTCTAGAACGCGACTACTGGCCAGAATTCTTGAAACTGTTAATACCACCTGGCGTCGCACAGTTTTTTATCTTTGACGGCGAAAAAATTCAAGAAATTGCCGATGAAGAGCAATCTGACCAAACAATTGTGGACGGGATCAAGTCCCTCCTTGGCCTAGATGCGTTTGAGCATTTGCAGTCAGATCTAGACCATTACACGCGTCAGCAATTGCGAGCAGAAGCTTCACAGGCAACTCAAGCAGATTACAAGAAGGCGGATGCAGAGTTGGAAGGTGCAAAACAGAGTCTAGCTATGTCGGAGGCGGATCTCGCCGATGTAGAAAGCGAAATTTGCTCTTTTGAGGCTCAGAAGGCTGATCTCGAGAAGAGAATCAGCAAGGACTTTGGGGGTAAATTTCAGGAGAGGCCAAAACTTCAGCGAGAAAAGGATTCGCTCGACGAACAGCTTAAAGAGCTTAACGAGAAGTTTTTGTCAATGTGCGGCGATCTTCTCCCGTTCTCAATGCTGGCTGATATAGGAGTTCGGCTTGAACAACGACTCGATCTTGAGCGCAAGACAAGCAATTGGATAGCAGCAAAGGATGCTACGTATCCACAAGCGATGACACTGGTTGATCGATTATTTGGAAAGGACTCTGCAAAACCTGAACCCGAATTGATAGAAAGTCAGAAAGCGTTTCTATCCAGCAGGCTTTTGGAATTGTGGGAATCTTTGTTTGTCCCCCCGCCGAGTGACATTTTGGGAGAACTTCTTCATGAAATGTCGTCAAATGCGGAGAGTGACGTTCGCAAGGTTTTGAGAGAGAGCCGTGGCCACATTGCGACCGAACTCCGAGAACTCCTGGACCGCCGCGAGCGATTGGCTAATCGGCTACGGTCTATTGATCTGGAACTAAACCGGATACCAGTAGGCGATCCAGATGAGGATTTATTTCGCGAAATTTCTAACATAAATCAGACCATAGGACGCCTAAAGGAGAGACGAACTGAGCTCGAAGACAGGGCGGAGAAGGATCGGAGTGAAATCAAAGACTGTCAGAGACGAGTTGCCGAAATCGCAGACCTCATTCAGGTAGCAGAGGCGGCCAGGAAACAGCTGGAACTGTGCAAGCGAATTAGACTAGTTATCCAAGAATACCTGGACCAGTCAACTAGGAAACGGGTGTCAACACTTGAGAAGAATGTCGAGCAGATGATTCAGAAGTTAGTCCGCAAAGAGGATTTGGTTTCAAAACTCGAGATCGACCCCAAAGATTTCTCTGTCACCTTGTACGGCAGAGACGGCACAAAACTGAAGAAAAGTGACCTATCCGCCGGAGAGAAGGAGATTTACGCAATATGCCTCTTGTGGGGGTTGGCGCAGACGTCGGGCCGGGAACTTCCAATCGTAATTGACACTCCTTTAAGCAGACTGGATAGCGATCACAGGCGTGCAATCGTGCAGAAATACTATCCGTCTGCGGGCAGCCAGGTGATCATACTTTCGACGGATACGGAAGTAGATAAGCAATACTATCAACTTCTGTTGCCCAGCGTCGAAAAGGCATTCTTGCTCGACTATGATGCTGCTCAAGGTCGAACGAGAGTCATCGCAGGATATTTTTGGGATTGAACCACGAGATGAGCATTTCAACTAGCAAGTTTCGAACTTCCCGAGAGGCAGAGGACGCGCTGCGTACTTTGCACAAGAAGATTGGTCTGCCCTTTAATTTACTTTGCAGGCTGGCATGGAGCCGATCCCTGCGCTTAGATCAACCGGTTGATGTGAGTCACCTCGAAATTACCGGAAAGGAATTCAATCGATATTCCGTGATGGGAGAATACGATGGCTTGATCAAGGCACTGACAACTGAACATGCCGGCGTCAAACTGTCGGACGAGGATTTTTTCGGCCGCTATTTTAAAGCCCACGTCGACAGGGGAGTTGTTTTGCTTGAGAAGGATCTGAGCGCGAGCGAATCCCCTGATGCCTTTTGGTCAAATCTCTTGCGAGACCTGCCGACACCAAGCCCAGCCAGCTCGCATGTCCCCGCTACGCCTACGAGCGTGATCAATGTAAATGTTGGCGAAGAAGTGGGAAGTGGAGAACCCGTATTCTGCTCGCTCAACACTGCGACGAACCCCCACATGGCAATAGTGGGCATCCCGGGTAGTGGGAAGACTCAATTTATAAAGAAAATCCTGGCTGACATCCGCACGAAGAGCCCCACAGTCAACTTTATTTTTCTAGACTATGCGAAAGGCGATGTGGCTGGCGATCAAAAATTTGTAGCGGCAACGAATGCTCGCGTTTACCGGCTCCCGGACAGAACTATTCCGATCAACCCATTTATGCTGAGTGCCTATGATCGCACGAGCGTTCGATTCTCAGCCGAGGAGAAAGTCGAATCAATTAGCAGCTACGAGCATTTGGGTCCTGTCCAGAAGGGCTTACTTTCGAAGGCGATCGAAGCGGCGTATATAGAACGATCAGCAGAGGACCAACAATATCCCGACTTTGAAATAGTCGAACGCCACTTAAGAAGGCTTTACGAGGAAGAGAACCGCAAGGAGGACACTCTTACAGAGACCTTAAGAAAGCTCACCAGCTTTCACCTATTTCCGACTCTCGCGGAATCAAATCTCTTAGGGGAAGCCCTCTTTGAGCAGACACTAATCATCGATCTTCATCCGTTGCCTGCGCTACGCGAGTTGGTGGCATTTTTTGTGATCGAGAAGCTCTACCGTGAGCTTAAAGATGCACCCGAAGCGGAAGTAGATTCAAGAACCGGAGCGCGACACTTACGAACTCTTCTTGTGATCGATGAAGCCCACAATTACCTTCCACGAAACAATATCTTTCTAGAAAAATTGATCCGGGAAATGCGCTCTAAAGGATTGGCGATGGTTCTCTTGTCGCAGTCTCCAGATGATTTTGATCAGCGGCATTTTGATTATACTGAACTGCTCGAATTCGTCTTTGTTTTGAAATGCGTCGCTAATAGGCCACAACAAATTCAGAAGCTTATCCGCTGTCGCTTGGAAACGGCCAAGACGATTGTGCCCCGTTTGGCAAATCTTGCCTACCCTGAGTGTTTCACGAAGGCCCTGACTCGCTCGGGCGGAGAATACACCCATATGCGAGCCTCTCAATTCCACTTGGCATATCGAGAATAACCCACAGTCCAGATAGCGCGATCTAGGAAATATTGATGCCCATCACTGAAAAAGACATTATTAGCGTCCTGAAAGTAGAGCAACGCCCGTTGAAGGCCAGACAGATTGCCTCAATTTTGAGAACTGAGACAGGAACTGAAGTTACGAGAGCAGACGTGAACAGGCTCGTGTACTCGATGCAAACTCGAGGAATCGTTATCGTAGACGAAAATCATTTCTGGAAGCTCTCGGCTGAGGCACGGTATAGCTCTTCACAAAGCGACTCTAGCGCGCAGCGCAATGAGAGGGGAAAAGCTAAACCGACTTATTATGATCTTCTCCAAGTTGCCCCGGGCGCTCTTTCTCAGGTCATCGAGAAAGCATACAAAGCCCTGGTCAGTATTTATCATCCGGACCGGGCAACACCAGAGGATAGATCGAAGTTCGAAGAACAGATGAAGCTGATAAATATGGCTTACGAGGTGCTTTCCGATAGACACAAAAGAAAGGAATACGACGATAACCTGGGCATTTACTAGTGGCTGGCGGTCGTCCGCACATGAGCACAACGAAGCGAAAAATAGAGACGGTACCGAGAACGTCATCCAATTTGACAGACGAGCAATTTGACAAGCTCAGGGAGATCTTCCCGGACTGCTTCAGGGAGGGACGCGTAGATTTCGATAGC
>Ga0181521_10002573_pt1 | contig 21792 bp, 21 predicted proteins | sample PEATcosm2014_Bin_32_FD_119764 | JGI IMG/M metagenome (GOLD analysis project Ga0181521, IMG submission 119764) | Peatland microbial communities from MTU Mesocosm Facility, Houghton, MI, USA - PEATcosm2014_Bin02_60_metaG | ecosystem: Environmental > Terrestrial > Soil > Wetlands > Peat | place...
GGCCGCCGCCGTGGCCGCCCTCACCGGCCCGCAATTCCCCTGGGGCACCTTGCTCATCAACGTCGGCGGCTCCTTCGTCATCGGCTTGTTCGGCGCCCTGACCGGCAGCCGAGGCGCGGTCAGCGTGCCCCCCGACATCCGCATCTTCGTCATGGTCGGGATCTGCGGCGGCTTCACCACCTTTTCCTCGTTCAGCCTGCAAACCCTGGAATTGCTGCAATCCGGCGAACTCCTATGGGCCGGTGGCTACATCGTCGGCTCCGTCGTGCTGTGCCTGCTAGGGGTATGGCTCGGCACGCTGCTGGGCCACGGGTGAAGGAGAAAGAGAAAGAGAGAGACTCCCCCTCCCCTTGCGGGCTTGAGCCGCGAAGCGGATCAAGGTTGGGGGGAGGGGGAGTCCCTTTCTTTTTCTCTCCAGACCCACCCCCTCCCACACCGCACACTTCCATCGGGCGGGTGCGATGCGGCATAAAGCGGGAAGCCGGTGCCAACCGGAATGAGACGGTGTGGCACGGTCCGCGGAGATTCCCAGCCGCCGGGCATCGTAAGGAGCAGGCGAAACGATGAAGATACTGCTGACCGGTGGTTGTGGATTTATCGGCTCCGCCGTGGTGCGCCACCTGCTGCGCCGCACCGATCACGTGGTCATAAACGTTGACAAGATGACCTACGCCGCCTCGGAGGAGGCCCTCGAGGAAGCCCGCCACCACAACCGGCACGTGCTGGTCCGCGCGGATATCGCCGACATGACAGCCATGGGCGAGGTCTTCGCCACCCATCAGCCCGACGCCGTCATGCACCTGGCGGCGGAAAGCCACGTGGACCGCTCGATCGACGGTCCGGCGGCCTTCGTGCAGACCAACGTGGTCGGCACCTTCATCCTGCTGGAAGCGGCGCGGGCGCATTACGCCACGCTGGACGCGGCCCGGCGCGCGGCGTTCCGCTTCCACCATATCTCCACCGACGAGGTGTTCGGCGCGCTCGGCCCGGACGATCCGCCGTTCTGCGAGACCACCGCGTACGATCCGCGCAGCCCCTACGCCGCCAGCAAGGCCGCCTCGGATCACCTGGTGCGGGCCTGGCAGCACACCTATGGGCTGCCGGTCATCGTCAGCAACACCTGCAACAACTACGGCCCGTGGCAGTTTCCCGAGAAGCTGATCCCCCTGGTCACCCTGAACGCGCTGGAGGGCAAGGAGCTGCCGGTCTACGGCGACGGCTCCAACTGCCGCGACTGGCTGTTCGTCGAGGATCACGCGGAAGCCCTGGTCCGCGTGGTGCAGCACGGCCAGCCCGGCGCCACCTACGCGATCGGCGCGCGCCAGCCGCGCAGCAACCTGGAGGTGGTGCGCGCGATCTGCGCCTGCCTGGACCGCCGCGCCCCCGACCCGGCCGGCCCCCGCAGCCGCCTGATCCGCTTCGTCACCGACCGGCCCGGCCACGACTTCCGCTACGAGATCGACCCCGCGCGCACCGAAAACGCGCTCGGCTGGCGGGCGCCGCACGACTTCGAGGCCGGCCTGGAGCGCACCGTCGACTGGTACCTGGCCAATCGCGCCTGGTGGGAAGGCGTGCGCGGCGGGCGCTATGCCGGCCAGCGCCTGGGCATCCAGCCCCTGGAAACGCCCCCTCTGGAGGCCGTCCCATGAAAGGCATCCTGCTCGCCGGAGGCTCCGGAACGCGGCTGCACCCGATGACCCTGGCAGCGTCGAAGCAGCTTCTGCCGGTGTACGACAAGCCGATGGTCTACTACCCGCTGTCCACGCTGATGCTGGCGGGGATCCGCGACGTGCTGGTGATCTCCACGCCGGAGGACCTGCCGCAGTTCCGCCGGCTGCTGGGCGACGGCGGGCGCCTCGGCATGCGCATCGCCTACGCCGTGCAACCCAGTCCGGACGGCATCGCCCAGGCGTTCCTGATCGGCCGCGACTGGCTCGCCGGCGAGGCCTGCGCGCTGGCGCTGGGCGACAACCTGATCCACGGCGACCACCTGTCCGCTACCCTGCGCGCCGCCGCGGCGAGGCCGGTGGGGGCGACGGTCTTCGCCTATCAGGTGCGCGACCCGGAACGCTATGGCGTGGTCAGTTTCGACGCGGCCGGCCGGCCGGTGGAACTGGTGGAAAAGCCCTCGGCGCCAACCTCCAACTGGGCGGTGACCGGGCTGTATTTCTACGATCGCCAGGTCAGCGATCTGGCCCGCACGATTCGCCCCTCGGCGCGCGGCGAGCTGGAGATCACCGACCTCAATCTGCTGTATCTGCACGCCGGCAACCTGCACGTGGAGAAGCTGTCGCGCGGCTGCGCGTGGCTGGATGCCGGAACGCCCGACAGCCTGTTGCAGGCCGCCACCTTCGTGCAAACCATCCAGTCGCGCACCGGCATGCTGGTCGGCTGCCCGGAGGAGGTGGCGTTTCGCATGGGCTTCATCGACGCCGACGCCCTGCGCGTCCAGGCACGCAGGCTGGGCAAGACCGATCTGGGCCGGGTGCTGCTGGAACTGGCCGAGGGGGAGCTTTCGTGATCGTCGAACGCCTGGCCATTCCCGATGTGCTGCTGCTGACCCCGCCGCGCTTCCTCGACCCGCGGGGCTTCTTTTCCGAGACCTGGAACGCTGCACGCTTCACCGCCGCCGGCATTCCCGGCCCGTTCGTGCAGGACAACCACGCCCGATCCACCGAGCGCGGCGTGCTGCGCGGGTTGCACCTCCAGATCGGGCCGAACGCTCAGGGCAAGCTGGTGCGGGTGGTGCGCGGCTCGATCTGGGACGTGGCGGTGGACGTGCGGCGCGGCTCGCCGACCTATGGCCGGCATGTCGGGGCGGTGCTGAGCGCGGAGAACTGGCAGCAGCTCTGGGTGCCGGTCGGCTTCCTGCACGGCTACTGCGTGCTCCAGCCGGACACCGAGGTGATCTACAAGGTCACCGCGCCCTACGAGAAGGCGGCCGAGCGCGGGGTGATCTGGGACGATCCGGCGCTGGCGATCCCCTGGCCGATCCCGGCGAGCGAGGCGCTGCTGTCCGACAAGGACCTGGTCCTGCCCCGCCTGGCCGACTGTCCGGACTGGTTCTCGGTCTGAGATGGCGACGCGGTCGATGTCCGCAGTGCAGTCCTCCGCTCCCCCTCCCCTTGCGGGAGGGGGAGTGCCTTGCTTGGCATCCCGCCTAGCCTCATGCGCATGGGTGGAAGACCGGTGATGGCGGCGCCATCGACGCTGGCAGTGCAACCAATCCTGGTGACCGGCGGCACCGGCCAACTCGCCACCGCCCTGGCCGCGGCGGCCACCGTGCCGATTTGCCGCCTCGGCCGTCCGGACTTCGATTTCGACCGGCCGGAGAGCATCGGCGCGGCCTTTCACCAGGCCAATCCGTGGCTGGTGGTGAACGCCGCCGCCTATACCGCGGTGGATGCAGCGGAGCAGAACGTGGTCGCGGCGTATCGTGCCAACCGCGACGGTCCGGCGGAGCTGGCGCGGCTGTGCGCGGCTGCCGGCATTCCGCTGATCCACATCTCGACCGACTATGTGTTCGATGGCGCCAAGGGCGAGCCGTATGTCGAGACCGACCCGGTTGCGCCGCAAGGCGTCTACGGCGCGAGCAAACTCGCCGGGGAGCAAGCGGTGCTGAACGCGTGCCCGCGCGCCGTGGTGCTGCGCACCTCCTGGGTGTACGCGCCGACCGGCCGCAACTTCGTGCGCACCATGCTGACGCTGGGCAAGACGCGCGACCGGCTGACCGTGGTGGCCGACCAGAAAGGCTGCCCTACCACCGCCGCGGACCTCGCAACGGCGATCCTGGCGATTGCCGCCCGCATCGCCGAGACCGGCTGGCAGGACAGCTATGCCGGCGTGTTCCATGCCGCCGGCACCGGGTGGACGACCTGGCACGGGCTGGCGTGCGCGACGTTCGCCGAGGCGGCCCGCCACGGCGCCCCGGTGCCCCGCGTCGATCCGATCGCCACCGCCGACTGGCCCACCCCGGCGAAGCGTCCCGCCGACTCGCGGTTGAATTGCACCAGGCTGGCGGCGGTGTTCGGGGTGCGGCTGCCGGACTGGCAGCCCAGCCTGGCGCGGACGATCGACGCGATCTTCGCCGCGGAATGACCTCGCCCGCTGCGCGGGGTTGCGCCGCGCCGCGGATCGACGGGGGCGCGAGAGCGCCGAGGGCAATCGGGTCGCCCCGCGGCACCCGCAACCCGCGTACCGCGGCACTCTCGCCCGCGTCGCTGCGCGCCTCGACCTCTGCCACGACGTGGGCGCGGTGTACGAGTGCGTGATCCTCGTCACAACCGTGTTGTTGCGCCTTCGCGGACGTCAGCTTCGGTGCATGGTGCCCCTGGAAAACCCTGGAGGGCACAATGCTGCTGACTCTCACGCGACTGCTGGCCGCCGTCGTCCTGGCCATAACCTTGCTCGCCGCCCCCGCGGCCCACGCCCGGTCGGGCACGCAGGTGACAATCGACGGCGCGCGCAAGACGCTCGCCGACCTGCGGCACGACAAGGCGTTCGGCACCGCAGCGCACGCGATGCATCAGGCCCGGGCGGTTTTGATCGTGCCGAGGCTGATCAAGGGCGGCTTCATGGTCGGCGGCGAAGGCGGCAACGGCGTCCTGATGCTGCAAGCCCGCGACGGCACCTGGAGCAATCCGGCGTTCTATGCGATCGGCGCCGCCTCGTTCGGGTTGCAGGCCGGCCTGGAGCAATCGGAGCTGGTTCTGCTGGTCATGACGCAGAAGGGGCTGGACGGACTGCTGCATGACCATTTCAAGATCGGCGCGCAGGCGGGGATCGCGGTTGCGACGCTCGGCTCCGGGGTGGAGGCGGCAATCAGTGGCCCGACGCCGCCCGACATCATCGTGTGGTCCTCCTCCACCGGCGTCTATGGCGGGCTGACCATCGACGGCTCGATCATCCGCCAGGAGCCGAATGACGACTCGGCGTGGTATGGGCGGCCGATCACGACGCGGGACATCCTGTTCGGACGCCTCGACTTTCCGCGCGCGGCGGCGCTGCGGCGGGAGCTTGGATCGATCGGCTGACGGAGCAATTGGTTGCTGGCGGCAGGCGCCCGTGCTATCCGGCGGGCGCCTGCGCTGTTGGGGGATAGTTTAGCGGTAGAACTCCCGGCTCTGACCCGGGCAGCCTTGGTTCGAATCCAGGTCCCCCAGCCACGAATTCGCCGGTATTTGTCAATAGCTTGCTGACATACTCCTGGATGGATTCGAACCCGCTCCCGGCTGGTATCTCAGAAACAACGAGCCAAGACCGCGCTCTCGCCGGGATCGTGGTCACCTCATCAGACACCGCGCTGTCTGTCGAAAACGGCGGTCGGTCGTTCAACGAAACTGCCGCCGACCTAATGGTAAGGAACGATTAGGCTATCCAGCGCCGTAGATTTCTTCCACCGTGATGACGATCCCGGGTGGGGCCATCGAGATCGGTCCGTTGACGATGATCCGTGTGTCGATGCCGACGTCAGTACGCCGATGATGGGTAACGGTTCGGCGGGTCGGATGCACGATCAGGTAGTGAGCGACGGATGGCACGCGGAAATAGTCCGCCAACTTGCCGCCGGTATCCGTCGACGTCGTGCCAGGTGAAAGCACTTCGACGACGATCACCGGGCTCGGCGCTGCGACCGCGTCGTCGGCCATTGGCTCGCCACAATTCACCAGGGCGTCCGGTTCGTAGTCACTGTCGCCGGTTTCCACCGTCGCGCCATCGGGCAATGCCTGGCAAGGCACACCGGCGGCGGTCACCGCGCGATCCAGCGCCTTGTAGATTGCTCCCTTGACCCGCAGGTGCGCGCCGCGCTCGGGTGCCATGGCCACGATCCAGCCGTCCACGCGTTCGTAGCGGCCCTTCGTCTGGGCTTCGCACCACCGCCTGAACTCCTCGCGGGAGTAGTATCCATCGGTCCTGGGTTGAGCGAGGTTCATCGGAAGCCTCCAGTTGCGACTGATGGTATCATGGATCTGCCTGCGGGGCCATTCGCTGTCGATTGGATTACCCGTGCGGGGCGTTGGGCGCGAGGAACCGGCATGGGTCGAAATCCAGGTGCCGGCCGGTCGGCAGCATTCTGGTTGACCAATTGCCCCATGCACATGGCCGCGAGGCATCAGGCGACGAGCCGCACCTCCCAAATTTCCTCAAGCAGGCGCCGGAAATCCGGCGGCGGCGCCACGCACAGGGTTCGATACGTGTCCAGGAAGGGCAGCCAATACGGCAGATTTCCGCGGTCCGTCAGATCGTCGAGGCGCAGAACGCCGGACACCCGGGCGTTTGCACGGGACGGTGGCGACGACGCCGGCGGCTGCCGCGGCCACGCCGAAAATCGGCAAACCCGTGAAACGGACGGCACGACCGGACCCGTGGCGGCAGGCCGACTCCCTGCCACGCCGCGGCACACGGGCCCGCAGTGAACTGGCAATGAAACCGGGTTGAAGCCATGCAGCCTATAGTCCCGCTGTCCGGCTTACTCCGGGGAAAATGATGCGGCAGTTTCTGCGCCCGAGGAGAACGGGCAACGCGACACAAGTCGCCGCTGTGAACCAGGTAAGCGAGGCGGCTATCCGCGATCGGATCAGCCGCTCCATGCGGCGGCGGATGTCCGACGAACTGGTAAACCTCATTCGCCGGGCGTGCCTGTGCGGTCACGCCGAAACAGCCAAAGGCCTGTGGGTCGTGTTGCGCGACTTGGCCGCCCGGGAGGCGAAGCAGCGGTATCCGCATGGCCGCGTTCCCGACAAGAGCATGATGGACGCATTGGCCCTTGAGATAACGGCAGCAGTCCGCGACAAGCAGCCCAGGCCGTAGCCGAATGCGGCGGGTTGGCGCTGTGCGGCTGCCACCTGCCGGTCGAGCCTGCCGGCCCCGCCGGGACGATGGCTGCACTCCTGATGCGAGCGATTGAACCCCGCCGGTGCCCCATGCGCCACGGCAAGCGAGCAAGTCAGGGCGATCGCATTGGAGTCCTGCGCTGCGACCGTCCTCTCGTCATGGCGGCCGCGGGTCGAGCGCCCGGGGGTCGCCACGACGAATCGGCCAGTGCGGCCAAAGGCGATTGCCCTGGCGAGCAAGCGCGGAGAGCGTGACGTCCAGGCGCCGCGGTCAGATCGCTCCCGCCGCCCGCAGGCCGGCGATATCCGCGGCGCTGAGCCCGGCCTCGCCAAGCAACCTCTCGGTATCTGCCCCGAGTGCCGGCCCTGCGTTCGCGCCGGGCCGCTTGCCATCGATCCGGATCGGCGCCGCAACCATCTTCAGATCGGGCCGCTGCGGGTGGGCCAGCGTCAGCACCCCCTCGGTGGCATGAAAATGCGGGTTGTCCAGCGCCTGCGGCAGCGTCAGCACCGGTGCGGCCGGCACCAGTCCGCCGAGGCGCTGCATCCACGCCCCGGTCGTCGCCCGGCGGAACTCGCCGTCGAGGATGTCCGTCAGCGCATCGCGGTTGGCGAAGCGTTCGGCGAAGCCCCGGAAGCGTTCATCCGCCGTCAGCTCGGGGCGCCCGATGCAGCCGCATAGCGCGTTCCAGAACTTCGGCGTCATGCACATGACGAACAGCCAGCCATCCGCTGTCGGGAACATCTCGCAGGGCACGACGGCGGGATGTCCCGACCGCGGACGCCGCTCGGGCACAAAACCTTCGTTCATATACCAGGTCGCCGGATAGCTGAGCTGGTGCATCGCCACGTCATAGAGCGTCACATCGACGTCGCACCCCTTGCCGCCGCGGTAAGCGCCCAACAGCGCCGCCGTCAGCGCATAGGCCATGGTCACGCCCGACATGTAGTCGATAATCGACAGACCCATCCGCGTCGGCGGTGCGTCGGGCTCGCCGGTCAGGTGCAGGTAGCCGGCCTCGGCCTGCGCCAGATAGTCGTACGCCGGCCAGCCGGCGCGCGGGCCGGTGCGGCCATAGCCCGAGAGATGCGCGCAGACGATGCGTGGATTGGCCGCTTGCAGGTCGGCGTAGGTGATGCGGAGTTTCGCCGGCTGGTCGCCGCGCAGGTTGTTCATCACCGCGTCGGCTTTCGCCACCAGCTTCAGGAACGCCGCGTAGCCTTGCGGTTGGTGCAGATCGAGCACCACACTGCGCTTGCCGCGATTGAAGCTCTGGAAGAACTGGCTGTCGTTCGGCCCGAGGAAGAACGGTCCCGCATGTCGCGCGCTGTCCCCCGGTGCAACGCCGGCCCGCGCCGGCGCTTCGATCTTGACGATCTCGGCGCCCAGATCGGCCAGATGCATCGTGCCATACGGCCCGGCACCGTATTGCTCAATCGTAAGAACCCGAATCCCCTGCAACGGCTGCACTGCCCACACTCCTGCTCGCCACGCCTCCGACCGGCGCCGACATCGACACTCCCGGTGGTTCGCCCCGGCCGCCGATTGTTCGCCCGGCCGCCGATTGTTCGCACCGGCCGCCGGAACCGTCATGGCCGGGCCTGACCCCATAGGCGTCAGGATAGCCGGGACGCGGAGAAGAAAACTCCCCCTCCCCTTGAGGGAGGGGGAGTATTGACCCCGGGCGCCGATTATCCTGACGCCTATGGGGCTTGACCCGGCCATCTATGCAGCCGCGGTGCCGCGACAGATGCCCGGGTCGAGCCCGGGCATGACGAATTGCGGCAGCCCGTGCCGTACGTCAATCTTCCGCCCGGTTGGCACGCGATGCGGCGATGTTCCACTGGCTGCCACGCGATGGTTGCCGTCAGTAGCCGGCCTTGTCTTCGGTATCGAAGCCGCGCTTGCCGACCAGGATGGTCCGGTCGAACTCGCAAACCAGCGTGCCCTGCTGATTGAAGCCACGCGTCTGCACGGTGACGATGCCGGCTTGCGGCCGCGACTTGCTCTCGCGCTTGTCCAGCACTTCCGATTCCGCCGACAGGGTATCGCCGACGAACAGCGGATGGGTCAGCTTGATCTCGCGCCACCCGAGATTGGCGATCGCCTTCTGGCTGACGTCGCTGACGCTCATTCCCACCATCAGTGCCACGGTCAGCGGCGAACAGACGATGCAACGCCCGAACTCGCTGTGCTTGGCGTATTCGGCGTCGAAATGCAGCGGGTGGGTGTTCATCGTCAGCAAGGTGAACCAGGTATTGTCGGTTTCCGAGATGGTGCGGTTGGGACGATGCTCATAGATGTCGCCGACCGCGAAATCCTCGAAGTAGCGGCCGAACCTCTCGCGGTAGCGGTTTGGACCGACCTTATGCGCCTCGGCCACCATGTCATGCTCCATTGTCAAACGAGGCCGTATCGCACGACCGTTGTCATTGCGAGGAGCGCAGCGTCGCGGCAGTCGCCGCGAGCAGCGGCTCCTCAGGCGGGAGATTGCGGCGTCGCCGCGCGCCTCGCAATGACCGGGGCCGCGTGCTGCGGCAATACGGCGGGCGGCCCATGGGTCAGCTAGGGCTATGACGAGCGTCGCTTCTTCTGCTGGAACGGCGTGGCAGCAGCCGGCGTGGTGGAATCGCGCACTGACGCCTTGAGGTGCCCGAGCACCTCCCAAAGCTGCGTCGCCTCCCGACGATCCAGGCCCGCCATTGCTTGCTCGATCCACCCCGCGTGCGCCGGCGCCATGCGGGCGAACAGCGCGCGGCCCGCCTCCGTCATGCCGATCAGCGTGCTGCGCCGATCGGCGGGATGCGGGCGGCGGACCACCAGCCCGTCCTTTTCCATCGCATTGACCAACCCGGTGACGTTGCCGCTGGTGACCATCAACCGCGCCGACAACGCACCCATCGTCAATTCCGTGCCGGCGGCATCCAGTGCCGCCAACACGTCGAACCGCGGCAGCGTGGTGGCGAATTGCGCGTGCAGGCGGGCGCGGATCATCGCCTCGGTCATGGTCATGCAGGTCAGCAGGCGCAGCCAGATCCGCAGCGGCAGACGCGCCCCGTCGCTGACGGCAGCCTCGCGGTCGGGAATCAGCCCGGCGTCATTCGCTGGCATGGCGACGCCGCTGCCCCAGATAGGTCTCCAGCACACGCGGGTTGCGTGCCAGGTCGGCGCTCGGCCCTTCCGCCGCCACTTCGCCCATCTCCAGCACATAGCCGTAATCGGAGACTTGCAGCGCGGCGCGGACGTTTTGCTCAACCAGCAGGATCGACAGGCCGCGGGATCGCAAATCGACCAGCACGCGGAAGATTTCCCGCACCAGCATCGGCGCCAACCCGAGGCTCGGCTCGTCCAGCAGCAGCAGGCGCGGCCGGCCCATCAGCGCGCGCCCGAGTGCCAGCATTTGCCGCTCACCGCCGGACAGCGTCGCGGCAAGCTGGCGGCGGCGTTCTTCCAGTCGCGGAAAGATCGCGAACACCTCGCGCATCGACGGCCGTGCATCGCGCTCGCCCGCCCGCCGGCGCGGATAGAAACCCAGCAGCAGATTGTCCTCGACGCTCATGTCGGCAAACAGCGCACGTTGCTCCGGCACCAGCACCGCGCCGGCCGCGACCATCGCCTCAGTTGCGCCGGCCGGCGCGTCGCGGAAGCGCACCGTGCCGCCACGCCGCGGCAACAAGCCCATCACCGCACCCATCAGCGTGGTCTTGCCCGCGCCGTTCGGTCCGACGATCGCGACCATTTTTCCGCCCGGCACCACCAGGCTAACCCCGTGCAGCACCTCCACATGACCGTAGCCGGCGCGCAGTCCGTCCAGTTGCAACAACATCGCGGTCATGTCAGGCCGCCCAGATAGGCTTCCATCACGGCCGGATCGGACTGCACTTGCTCGGGTGGGCCTTCGGCGATCTTCTGGCCGAAATCCATCACCACCACGCGATCGGCGAGCTGCATGACGAAGTCCATGTCATGCTCCACCAACAGCACCCCCATGCCTTCGGCACGCAATTGGCGCAGCAGCGCGGCGAGAAGCTGCTTTTCCGGCAGCCGCAGTCCGGCGGCGGGTTCGTCCAGCAGCAGCAAACGAGGGCGCAGGCACAAAGCGCGGGCGATCTCCACCACGCGCTGCCGGCCCAGCGGCAGGTCGCCCGCGGGCGCATCCAGCACCGCACCGAGGCCCACACGCACCGCCTGCGCGCGCGCCTCGGACAGCAGCCGCGCTTCCTCGGCACGATCGAGCCGCAGCATCGCGCGCAGCAAACCGGCATGGCCCGACAGGTGGGTCCCGAGCGCGATGTTCTCCAGCACGCTGCGGGCCGGCAGCAACTTCACGTGCTGGAATGTGCGCGCCAGGCCCAACCCGGCGACGCGGCGCGGCGGCAGATGCCCGGCTGGCGCGCCGAACAGGCGGATGTGGCCGGAGTTCGGCGGCAGTACGCCGCTGACCACGTTGAACAGCGTCGTCTTGCCGGCGCCGTTCGGGCCGATCAACGCAACGATCTCGCTGGCATGCACGGCGAAGCTCACGTCGCGGTTCGCGGCCAGGCCGCCGAAGTTGCGGGAGATCGCCTCCAGCGCGAGCAACTCCGTGCCGGGTGTGGGTGCGGCCGCCGGCAGGGGCGGCGCTTCGGCGGGCGCGTCGGATGCCACCGCGGCCGGCGGTGGGCGGCGACGTTTCACGCGCGCCAGCAGGGGCAGCAGGCCGTCCGGCGCTCGCTGCAACAGGACGATCACGGCGAGGCTGAACACCAGCAATTCGAAGTCGCCGACGCGCCCGGTGAGACGGGGAATCCAGTCGTTGAACTGATCGCGCAGCACCACCACCAGCGCCGCACCGACCGGTGCACCCCACAGCGATCCGGCGCCGCCGATGATGACCATGAACAGGTAGTCGATGCTGGCCCCCAGGCTGAACGGCGTCGGACTGATGAAGCGCTGGAAATGCGCGAACAGGAATCCGGCGATGCCGGCGTACAACGCGGCGATGACGAAGACCGCGCGGCTCAGGCGCACGGTGTCGATCCCCACGCTCTCGGCCATCAGCCGCGCGCCGTTCAGCGTGCGGATCGCGCGGCCGATGCGGCTGTCGAGCAAACTGGCGGACATCGCCGTGACGATCGCAACGGCGGCCCAGATCACGCCGAGATTGACCCGCAGGCTTTCCGCCGACAGCGGGCCGAGGCTGAGCGGCGGGATGTTGCCGATGCCGTTGAAGCCGTGCAGCCACGGCAGCGTGCCGAACAGCGAGAAGAAGCTCATCCCCCAGGCCACCGAAACCAGCGCCAGGAAGTGGCCGGACAGCCGCGCCGTCACCAGTCCAAGCAGCCAGGCGACCGTGCCCGTGAGGACCAGGCCGGCAGCCAGGCCAGCGATGGGTGGCGCGCCCGCGAACTTGGTGAGCAACGTGGTCGCGTAGGCCGCGAGGCCGACGAAGCTCGCCTGTCCGAACGACGTCTGGCCGCTGACGCCGGTGAGCAGCACCAGGCCGAGCGCGACCAGCGCGCCCAGACCGACATAGCCGAACAGCGTGACGTAGAAGGCGGGCAACACCGCTGGGACAAGCACGACGACCGCGATTGTTGCCGATATGGAAAAGAAAGGAGGGGCCATCACGCCCGGTCCTCGGGCGATCCACTGCGCAACGAGAGCCAGACCAGCACCGGGATCAGCAGCGTAAAGACGATCACCTCGCGGTAGGCGCTCGCCCAGAAGCTGCCGAGCGATTCCAGCACGCCCACCAGCACCGCGCCGGCGGCGGCCATCGGGTAGGAGACCAGCCCGCCCATGATCGCCGCCACGAAGCCCTTGAGACCGATATCGAACCCGGCGTCGTAGGACAGCGGCGTGACCGCGCCGATCAATATGCCGGCCAACGCCGCAATGAACGACGCCAGCCCGAACGCCAGCGCCCCGGTTGCGCCCGCATCGATGCCCACCAGGCGCGCGCCCAGCCGGTCGGAGGCGGCGGCGCGCAGCGCCTTGCCGTGGATGGTGGCGCCGAAGAACCAGCGCAGACCCAGCACCAGCAATGCGCAGCACAGCAGGACGGCCAGCGATTGTCCGGACACGTTCAGGTCGCCGACGTCGAAGCTGGCATCGGTCAACGCCGGCGCGCTGGCTTCCTCCGGTCCGAAAAACACCAGCCCAAGCCCGATCAGCACAAAATGCAGCGCCATCGACAGGATCAGCAGCGCGAGCACCGAAGCGTCGGCGATCGGCCGGAAGGCGAAACGCCAGATCAGCGGACCCATCGGCGTGACGATGGCCAGCGCCAGCAGGATCGAGATCGCCGGCACCTGGCGTGGCGCGAGGAGCAATGCGGCGATCGTCACCACGAGCGGATAGATGCCCCAGGCCAACACGCCGCGCAGCGCCCCGCGCCATCCGTGCCGCAGCGATGCGATCAGTGCCAGCGCCGAGACGCCGTCCAGCAACCAGAGTGTGCCGGGCAGGTGACCCGATTGCAGCGCGGCCACCGTCAGCGTGCCGAACGCCAGCAGATCGCCCTGCGGAACGAAGATCACCCGCGTGACGGAGAATACGATCAACAGCCCGATCGCCAGCAACAGGTAGATCGCGCCGGTGGTGACGCCGTCTTGCAGCAGCGCCAGGAAGACGAACCAGTCCATCTCAGTCAGATGTCATTGCGACAGGTGTCATTGCGGCAGGTGTCATTGCGAGTTGACCACCGGCCGGCGGCGGCCGACCCGCCCTGGATGAAACTGCGGCGGTCGCCGGAGATAAGGAGGCTCCCCCTCCCCTTGTGGGCTTGGTCCGCTTCGCGGCCCAAGCCCACAAGGGGAGGGGGAGTTTGTTTCTTGCGAGGCGCACCTCGCAATGACGGATCGTCACGGCGGATGCATCCTTAGTGGATCGCCTTCCAGGCGCCGTCCTTCACCTCCACCAGCACCGCGGCGCGCGCATCCTGCCCGTTATGGTTGGTCGGGGTCATGTTGTAGACGCCGCTCAGGCCAACCAGTTCGTGGGTTTTTTCCAACGCGTCACGCAGGGCGGCGCGGAACTCGTCGGTGCCGGGCTTGCCGGCTTGCAGCGCGGCCGGGATGGCGGCTTTCAGCAGCAGCATCGCGTCGTAGCTGTAACCGGCGAACGGGTTCACCGCCTGCGCACCGAACTTCTTCGCGTATTCCGCCATGAACGCTGTCGCCACCGGCTTGATCACGTTGCCATCGGGCAACTGGTCGTAGACCACCAGCGGCGAGGTGTCCGCAATCACGCCCTCGGCCGCCGCGCCGCCCACCTTGATGAATGCCGGACTGACGATGCCATGGTTGCCGTAGATGCCACCCTTGAAGCCGCGATGACGCAGCGCAACGACCGGCAGCGCCGCCGGGGTCGCCGAGTTGCCCATCATGATCGCCTGCGGATGCAAGCTCATCAGCTTCAGCACCTGCGCTTCCGCCGAGGTATCGGTGCGGGCGTAGCGCTCGTCGGCGAGGATCTGCATCCCGTCGGCCTGCGCGGACAGCTTGGTCGCAGCCAGCACCTGGTCCCCCCAACCGTCCGAGAAGCCGATAAAGCCGATGTCCTTCACCGCGTGCTGCTGCATGTACTTGAACACCGCCGACACCATCAGCGACAGCGGCTGCGCATCCGTGAATATGTAAGTCTGCTTGGTCGGATCGTACTCATAAGGGGCCATGGCGATCATCGGCACACGCGCCTGGTTGGCGAGCGGCGCCACCGCCGCATCCGAGGCGGCGAGCGACGGACCGATGAAGGCGTCCACATGGTCTTCCGAGATCATCTTCTGTGCGATGGTGAACGCGGTGTTGGCGTCCGTCGCATCGTCGCGAATGATGTATTCCACCTTCTGCCCGGCGATCTCGCTGGGGAACAAGTCGAAGGCAGCCTTGTAGCCCACGCCCATCGCCGCGGCGGGGCCGCTGATGGAAATGATGGCGCCGATCTTGATCTGCGCCTGAGCCGCCGCCGATGCCCCAAGGATTACCATGGCCGTGACGGCCGCAACCAGACGCGCTTTCATCCTGCTCTCCCTGCTGGGTGCTTGGCCCGGAGGCGCACGGCGCGCGGGCATGGTCATTTCAGGCGAAGATAGTTTAGGTGTCAAGGTTTTGGCCCATGCCAGGGCGGCAGCACCGCGGTCGCCTCGATCTCTACCAGCGCCGCTGGCTCCACCAGTTGTGCCACGCCGATCACCGACATGGTTGGAAAGTGCCTGCCGATCACTCGACGATACGCCGAACCGATCGTCAACTGGTTCTCGCGATAAGCGCGCAGGTCGGTGACGAACCAGGTGAGCCGCACCAGGTGTTGCGGCTCCGCACCGGCCTCGGCGAGCAAGGTGACGATGTTGGTCAAGGCCTGGCCGACCTGGTTGGCGAGGCCCTCGGCGAATTTGCCTCCCGCGTCCCAGCCGATCTGGCCGGCGAGGAAGATCGTTTCGCCGCCGGCGACGATGCCGTTGGCATAGCCGCGCGGGCGAGGCCAGGCTGCTGGCTGCAACACGCGCTGGCCGGTGGCGTTCCGATCGCTCATTCAATCGCCCCTGAATTGCGGCCGCTGCCGCGTGGAGAAGGCTTCGAAGGCGCGGCGAAAATCCTCGGTCGCCATGCAGATCGCCTGCGCCTGCGCTTCTGCTTCGATGGCGCTCTCGACATCCATGCTCCATTCGCGGTGCAGCATCGTCTTGGTGACGCCGTGTGCGAAGGTCGGACCGTCGGCAAGCTGCGCGGCCATCGCCTGGGCGGCGGCCAGCACCTGTCCCGGCGGATGCAGCGCATTGAAGAAACCCCAGCGCTCGCCTTCATCGCCGGTCATCGAGCGGCCGGTATACAGCAGCTCGGCCGCGCGTCCCTGGCCGATGATGCGGGGGAGAACAGCGCAGGCGCCCATGTCGCAACCTGCCAGGCCGACGCGGGTGAACAGGAAGGCGGTGCGGCTTTCGGCGGTGCCGTAACGCATGTCCGCGGCCATCGCCAGGATCGCACCGGCGCCGGCGCACACGCCTTCCACTGCCGCGACGATCGGCTGCGGGCAGAGCCGCATCGCCTTCACCACGTCGCCCGTCATCCGCGTGAAGGCCAGCAGCTCCGGCATCTTCATCCGGGTCAGCGGACCGATGATCTCGAACACATCCCCACCGGAACAGAAATTGCCGCCGGCGCCGGTGATGACCACCGACTTGATGGCCTGGTCGTGCGCCAGGGCGCGGAAGGTCTCGCGCAGCTCGGCGTACGAGTCGAAGGTGAGCGGATTCTTCTTCTCCGGCCGATCGAGCGTGATGGTCGCGACCTTGCCCGCGACCTCCCAGCGGAAGTTCTTGCCCGGTTGCATGTCACACCTCTCCGCAAGCGACGGCGATCGCCTGTCCGGTCATTGCGCTGGCGTCTGGCCGGCACAGGAAGGCGACGGCGTCGGCCACTTCCTCCGGTCGCACCAGCCGGCCGGCGGGATTGCCGGCTGCCAGTTTGTCGCGCGCTTGCTGCGGCGACCGGTCGCCGGCCGCGGCGATGGTCGCCGCGGCGCGCGTTACCATGTCGGTGTCGGTGAATCCGGGGCAGACCGCATTCACGGTGATGCCGTCCTTCACCGTTTCCAGCGCGAGCGCGCGGGTGAAGCCAACCAGCGCGTGCTTGGCCGCGACATAGGCGGTGACATAGGGATAGCCTTTGAGGCCGGCGGTGCTGGCGATGTTGACGATGCGCCCGAAGCCGCGAGCGCGCATGTCCGGCAGCACGGCCTGGCAGGCGGTGACAGCAGACAGCAGATTGACCGCCAGCATGGCCTGGAAGTCGGCGACCGTGTGCTTCGCGAATGGCCTGGAGATCGCCGCCCCGGCGTTGTTCACCAGAATGTCGCACGGGCCGAGCGAGGCGATGGCGTCACGCAGCGCGGCGTGATCGGTAACATCGGCGACCGCGACGCGCGCACCGAGTTGTTTCGCAGCCTGCGCCAGTGCGGCGGCATCACGGCCGATGAGCGCGATGGCCGCGCCATCGGCGGCCAGCCGGTGCGCGATGGCAAGACCGATTCCCTTGCCGCCTCCGGTGATGATGGCTGCGGGAGGAACCGCTGCGTTCCCCCTCCCCTTGTGGGAGGGGGTTAGGGGGAGGGGTGCGTGCGACAACGGGTCGGGGTCGACCGCACCCCTCCGCCTTTCCCCCTCCCACAAGGGGAGGGGGAGATTTTTGTCCTCGTTCATATCACCGCCGAATAATCGGTGTCCGCGCGCCGGACCAGCCGCTCGATCTGCGCCTTGCCGGCGAGATATTGCTGCGGCCACCACTGATCGGTGTAGCCCAGCCCGGCGGCGGCGCGCAGGGCGAAGTGCGGATCCGACAGATGCGGACGGGCAAGGGCGCACAGGTCGGCGCGACCGGCGGCGATGATGGCGTTCAGGTGGTCGGGCTCGGTGATGTTGCCCACCGCCATGGTGGCGATGCCGATCTCGTTGCGGATACGATCGGCGAACGGCGTCTGGAACATCCGGCCGTAGACCGGCTGGGCCTGGATCGAGGTCTGGCCGGCGGAAACATCGATCAGGTCCACGCCTTCCTGCTTGAACGCGCGGGCGATCTCCACCGCATCGGCGGCGACGATGCCGCCCTCCACCCAGTCGGTCGCCGAAATGCGCACGGACATCGGCTTATGCGCCGGCCAGACCGCGCGCATGGCGCGGAAGACCTCCAGTGGAAAGCGCAGCCGGTTGTGCAGCGACCCGCCATAGTCGTCGGTGCGCCGGTTGGTCAGCGGCGATATGAACGACGAGAGCAGATAGCCGTGCGCGGCGTGCAGTTCGAGCATGTCGAAGCCGGCCTGGGCACCGAATTGCGTCGCGCTGACGAAGGCATCGCGCACCGCGTCCATGTCGTCGCGCGTCATGGCGCGGGGAACCTGGTTGTACGGGCTCCAGGGAATCGGCGAAGGCGCGATCAGTTCCCAGTTTCCGTCGCGCAGCGGTGCGTCGATCGCTTCCCAGCCAAGTTGGGTCGAACCTTTCGGACCGGAATGACCGAGCTGCAAACAGATCTTTGCCGCCGATCGCCGGTGCACGAAGTCGACAATCCGCGTCCAGGCGGACGCTTGCGCTGTCGACCATAATCCCGCGCAACCCGGCGTGATGCGGCCCTGCGGCGTGACGCAGACCATCTCGGTGAACACCAGCCCGGCACCGCCCAGCGCGCGGGCGCCAAGATGCACCATGTGGAAATCGTCGGGCATGCCGTCCTGCGCGCTGTAGGTGGCCATCGGCGAGACCACGATGCGGTTGGCCAACGACATGTCGCGCAGTTGGAACGGCAGGAACATCGGCGGCGTCGGGCGGGCCGTGGGATGTCCCGCACGCGCGGCCAGCCAGCGCTCCAGCCCCTCCAGCCAGGGGCGGTCGCGCAGCCGCAGGTTCTCGTGACTGATGCGCTGACTGCGCGTCAGCAGCGAGTAGGCGAATTGCTCCGGTTCCAGATGCGCGTAGCGGCCGACGTTCTCGAACCACTCGGTGGAGTTGCGGGCCGCGGACTGGATGCGCAGCACGTCGATCTTGCGTTCGGCTTCATAGGCCGCGAGTGCCGCCGGCACGTCCACGCCGTGCTTGTCGAAGGCGCGGGCCAGCGCGATCGCATCCTCCAGCGCGAGCTTGGTGCCCGAGCCGATAGAAAAATGCGCGGTGTGGGCGGCATCGCCCACCAGCACGATGTTGCCGTGCACCCAGGTCTCGTTGGCCACGCGCGGGAAATTCAACCAGTGCGAACCGCGCAGATGGTCCAGGTTCGCCAGCAGCCGCTCGCCGTCCAGCCAGGGCGCGAACAGGCGCTCACAGAACGCGATGGTTCCGGCGGGGTCGGCGCGGTCCAGTCCGGCCGCGCGCCAGTTCGCATCCGTGGTTTCGACGATGAACGTGGAGGTGTCGTGGTTGAAGCGGTAAGCATGCGCCTGGAACCAGCCGAATTCGGTTTGCACGAAGATGAAGGTGAACGCTTCGAAGACGCGGTGCGTGCCGAGCCAGACGAACCGGTTCTGCGCGACCTGCACCGTCGGCTTGAAATGCGCCGCGTAACGGTTGCGGGTCTTGCTGTTGATGCCGTCCGCGGCCACGATCAGGTCGGCGTCGGCGAATTCGGCGGCGTCATCGACTTCACGCTGGAACACCAGTTCCACGCCGAGTTCCTCGGCACGCCGTTGCAGGATGTTCAGCAGGTGCTTGCGCTGGATGCCGCAGAAGCCGTGGCCGCCGGAGGTGATGACCCGACCTTTGAAATGGATGTCGATGTCGTCCCAGTGCGCGAAGCTGTCGAGGATTTCCTGTTTGCTCGGCGGATCGGCGCCCTCCAGGTTGCGCAGTGTCTCGTCGGAGAACACCACGCCCCAGCCAAACGTGTCATAGGGGCGGTTGCGCTCGACCACGGTGATGCGGTGCGACGGATCGCGCCGTTTCATCTGGATCGCAAAATACAGGCCCGCCGGCCCACCGCCCACGCAGACGATCCGCATCGGTGATATTGCCCCGAGATACCGGCCGTTGGGCCTTCGCCCTCTGGTCAATATCTTATATCTCAACTAATTTGCCGCAAGCAAGGCCAAGCCTGGAGCATCCCCCATGTCTGATCGTCCCCACCCGATGCGCGGCCCCAACCTGCTCAAGCTCGGCGTTTTCTCGGCCAATGCCGATGGCGGGCTCACCTTGACCCGGGTGCCGGAGCGGTGGCGCGCGGAATGGCCCGACGTGGTGGCGGTGGCGCAGATGGCCGACCGCGCGGGGTTGGAGTTCTTCCTGCCGATCGCCCGGTGGCGGGGGTTCGGCGGCGTGACGAATTCCCGGGAGTGGTCGTTCGAGACGCTGACCGAGGCCGCCGCGCTGGCCGGTGTGACCGAACGGATCGCGCTATTCGCCACGGTGCACGTGCCGATGGTGCATCCGGTGTTCGCCGCCAAGGCGCTGGCAACGATCGATCACGCGAGCCAGGGGCGCGCCGGTCTGAACATCGTCTGCGGCTGGAACCCCGAGGAGTTCGGTTGCTTCGGCCTGGCGATGGTCGAGGATCGCTACGGCCAGGGCCTCGAATGGTTCGAGATCCTGACACGGATCTATACCGAGCCGGCGCCGTTCGACTTCACCGGGCGGTATTATGATTTGCGTGGCGTTTCCGGCAAACCGCTGCCGGTACAGCGCCCGCGGCCGGTGACGCTGAACGCGGGCTTCTCGCCGCCGGGGCGGGACTTCGCCGCGCGCGTCGCCGACTGCCTGTTCACGACGTTCGTCGAGATCGGTGAGAGCAGCGGGCAGATCGACGATATGCGTGCGCGGTCCGCGGCGACGGGACGCGAGGTCGGGGTTTACACCACCTGTCACGTGGTCTGCCGCCCGACGCAGGGCGAGGCCGAGACGTATTACGAGCATTACGCTGTGGAAATGGAGGATACAGCGGGCGCCGACCACTACATGGGCAACAAGGCGAAGTTCTCCGGCTCGCATGATCCCGCGGCATACCGGCTGCATCGCAAGCGGTTCGTCGGTGGCGCGGGCACCTATCCGCTGATCGGCACGCCGCGGCGCATCGCCGAGGAACTGGCGGCGATCAGTCGCGTCGGGTTCGCGGGCGTGGCGCTGTCGTTCGTGAATTATAAGGACGAGCTGCCGTATTTCATCGAGACGGTGCTGCCGCTGCTGCGCGAGGCGGGATTGCGCGGTTAAGGGAAACCTCTCCCGCTGCGCGGGAGAGGTCGGTACGCAGCACCGCGTGAGGGTGCCGCGAGCGCCCCATCGCTGCTTTAGTGCGGCATGAAGCAGTTGCGTGCCGACCCGGTCACCCTCGGCGCTCTCGCGCCTCGACCTCTCCCGCGAAGCGGGAGAGGTTTTCGTCGTCACAACCCGAGACTCCCGACGCTGGTGCCGCCGCAGACAAACATCGTCTGCCCGGTGATGAAACCGCTGGCGGGATCGGCCAGGAACAGTACCATGCGCGCCACATCCTCGGGCTGGCCCAGCCGGCGCACGGGGATGCTCTGCGCCAACGCCGCGATGCGCGGATCGCCCGGCGGCAGCACGTCGTGGAACATTGCGGTGCCGGCGATCGGTCCCGGAGCGACCGCGTTCACCGTGATACCGTCCGGCCCGAGTTCCTGCGCCCAGGTGCGTGCCAGGCCGATCAGGCCTGCCTTGGTCGCCGAGTACGCGGTGCGCGTGGCAAGCCCCAGCACCGCACGCGAGGAAATCAGCACGATCCGGCCGAACCGTGCCGCGCGCATCGCCGGCAGTGCCGCCTGCACCAGCACCAGCGCGGCACCGAGGTGCAGGCGCGACAGCGTCGCGAGGTCCGCCGTGCTGGCTTGGTCCACCAACGCGGGACGGATCATTCCGGCATTGTGCACCAGCGTGGTGACCGGGTCTTGCGTCGCGTCGCGCGCCGCTTGTTCGGTCGCGGCCGCGTCCGACAGGTCCACATCGATGGCGCGCAACCGCGCGTGCCGCAGCGGGCTGGGCTGACGATCCAGCGAGACAACGTCGTAGTCCGCATCGAGGAATGCCTGGCAGATCGCGCGGCCGATGCCGGCGCTGCCACCGGTGACCACAGCGCGCATCATGCGGCCTCCAGCAGGTCATCCGCGCCGATCCGCACCCGCACCGCATCGCCGGGGGCCGCCGTCGCCGCGACGAAGCACACCGCCACCGGGCCGGCATCGAATTGCACCAGCCCGACGGTCAGCGGCAGGCGCGGGCGGAAGCGCGGTTCGTTGCTGTGGTGCAAACGGGTGCAAGCCAATACGCGGGCGGGCAGCGAGTCAGCGCTGTCCCACGCCAGCCGATCGGACAGACACGCACCGCAAACCTCACGCGACGGATACTGCGCAACGCCACAATCCGCACAGCGTTGCAGCCGGATCATGGGCGCCCCAACACGGCTGCGGCGGTGCACAGTCCGCGATCGTAGTTGATCATGCCGAATCCGCTCACCAGTGCATGACGCGCATTCGCCACCTGACGCC
>Ga0181521_10002577_pt1 | contig 21780 bp, 23 predicted proteins | sample PEATcosm2014_Bin_32_FD_119764 | JGI IMG/M metagenome (GOLD analysis project Ga0181521, IMG submission 119764) | Peatland microbial communities from MTU Mesocosm Facility, Houghton, MI, USA - PEATcosm2014_Bin02_60_metaG | ecosystem: Environmental > Terrestrial > Soil > Wetlands > Peat | place...
AACCTCATTACCTTTCACACGCAATCACCCCTCTAATGATCTGAAAGCCAGAGTTGAGTTGGCGATTGCGCAGATTCGCGAGCGTTAGCTGCAGCCTACTATATAAGCACCGGTTCAAATCGCCGCTAAGTTCGGAGGATTCGGAACACATCGACCTCAACGAATGTTTTCGGTTTTCTGTGGAAGGAGAATTGATGCGGTATCTCCATCCTTGTACTCATGATTCGCTCCCCTTTGAGCGTTTGATTTTGTAACCATTGTTCAAGAAAGTTGCGCGTCGAGGATTTGTGAATACTGTAGATGACGGAGGCTAGGTTTTGGGCGCATTGTAAGAATTGAAGGTCTGCGTGAGGTTGCTTGGTGCCGAAGGGCGGGTTCATGAGAACCGTGTCAAAAGAACCCCGAATCGTCCTGATGTCCCCAACGACCCAGTCCGCTTTCGTATGAAGAACTTTCGCACCTTGTGATGCGACACGAATACTTGAGGCGTCTATGTCTACGCCAACAATAGTTCTTGCTCCAAGGATTGAGGCACCCAACGCCAGCCTACCGGTTCCGGTTCCAAGATCGAGGACGCACTTTTCCTGTATGTCATCGTGTGAATAGCAGGCTGCGAAGAGTATGTCAGCGGCTAGGTCGGCTGGAATAGTGTATTGTTCGAAGGCAACTTCGGGTTTCGGGTGAGGGTTCACTCTCTGTAATGCAATTGCCAGGTCGTGTTTGCGAATCTGGATGGGTCGGGTTGGCAAGACAGTTGCCTTAGTGCCACTCTTCTAAAGTCATTCCTTTAGTGTAATCTTCCCAACTCTTCTTACCGAGCGCTATCATGACTTCCTCAGGGTTCAACATTGGTTTGCGATAGCGTTCTTGGTCGTCGGTGCTTATTCGTGGACAGGAGATCTCCACGTACGCCTCAAGGTCTGTGAATGACTCGAGGGTTTCAGGAACTACTTCCGCAGCGCAAATGAGGATCGTCGACTGACCATTCGTCTCCAACAGTTCCTTCAGGCGGCGCGCCAAGGCGATATTCATCTGACTACTCTTCATCCCAACAATAATTCCAACCCTCTTCGTCTCCTTGAACCTCTCGATGTTGATCCACCGCTTCCTGAGCAATCTACGGCAGACTTCGGTCATATCTTTCGCAGTTTGCTGAAACGGGTCGACTACGATTGTTCTCTTACCCGTCGCTAAGGGTATCCCAAGGGCGTGGAAGTCTCCTCCGCTCAACACGACGATAGCATCCACCTTCTCTGCGATCGCGCGCACGCTACCATAATCACACCCCAGCACTTGGCCGGGGTACCGGAGCCAGCCTGAGGTTCGTCCCACGAGCACCTCCTTCCCATGATCCTCCAGAATTTCCTTCGCCCTACCAAGCTGGTTGATGTGCTGGATGTTCGAGGCAAGGCCGATCGTGTGCTCCTTCTCTAACATGTTTACGGCTTGCTTCATCGGCTCTTCTACAGGCTCGTCGGCATGCGCCTCTACGTACAGAACATTCTCCTCAGGGAACTCCCCCGGTATCTCTGCATGGCCGAGGTGCACAAGAAGGTCGGCGTTAACGTGCGCTTTCGGGTCTAATGCAAGATCGCAAGCCCCATAGCAGGGATCACCCGAGACGAAAACCTCAACCCCACATTCCTTCTCGAGAAACCGCGCGAGTTTGAATCCAAGCGGTTTTAGGCCTTCGGGCATTTGTAGGAGGATGCGTTTTGAGCCGCGCCTTCTAATCTCCTCAATGATCTTAGCTTCGTCGAGCTGGTACATGGTTAAACGGATGTTAGCAGACTAACTGCCCAAATTAACCGTTCCCTCGGAGCGGAGTCACAAGCATGTCCCTGATGGAAATTCCGACTAAGTTCGTCGAAAAAGTGAAGTTCGTTCAGACGATCTTCACCGATGTCGAAACTGAATATGACCGCCTTCTGCATTTGATGACGCTCACGTTCGACTCTGTGTGGCGAAATCGGATGCTATCCAAGGTTGATTTTCGCCAGGAAATCAAAGTGCTGGATCTGGGGTGTGGAACGGGGCTGGTTACGTTCGAGCTTGGGCGTCGTGCAAGACCGGGAAGCATAGTTGTGGGCCTTGATCTTAGCCCCGCGATGCTTAGTGTCGCTAAACGAAAGGACACAACAAGTCAGAGTAATTGTTCGATAGAGTTCGTTAGGGCAGTTGGGGAATGCATGCCGTTCCGCGAAGATTTCTTCAGTTATGTTACTGTAGGCTTGGCGTTGCGTAACTTCGCAAACAAGCTAGCTGTTTTCAAAGAGAGTCGGCGAGTTCTGATGGGATCGGGGTGGTTCTTCTCGGTTGATTTTGTTCACCCCGACAGCAATACAGTTTGGTTGATCTACCGATTTCACATATTTCATATCCTACCCGCCCTCGGCCGCATCGTGTCCACCTACTGGAACCGAACCCTGGTTTACCTAGCAAATACGATCTTGATCTCGACTCGGACTCAGGAGATATGCAAACTTCTCGAAGAGTCAGGTTTTCGGGACACGTTGGTGGAGAAAATGAGTTTGGGGATCGTGGCGTTAATCGGAGCACGCAAATAGTTACTTTCTTCTTCGTGAGTAACCAGTCGAGGCTCAACATTTGACTGGCGTCGAATTCGATTGGCGATCACGGGATGAAGATGAACATGATGAATTCGAGTGCTGCCACAATCATCGTAGCCAGCATAACCCAGTTCGCAATACTCCTCCCGCGCTCGTATCGCCACATGAAACTAACCAAAAGCCCAGTTACCGCTAAGACAACGCCCGTGACCATTACTATGACACCGAGTCCCAACTGGTAAAATTGGAGTATCCAAACTATGCCGTTAACCATAAAGAGGAAGATTGCGTCGGAGTACGTGACTTGATGAAAGTGAGGGCTTAGGATTTTCTTTATGTTTTGAAAGTGTGCACGGTCGGCTTCTTGAATCTCACCGTAGGTGACCTTCTGGAACAGATAGCCCCAAGCGACCGTAACAAAAAAGAACAGTGTGGGTACTAGAATCAAGATCCGTTCCTCCAGGTTCAATACTCAAACCCGCCAGTAAACAAGAACTGGTGAGCGTAATTATAATTCCTTAGATGAGTGCATTCTCGGCGATGGTTAGGCAAATCGGCGCAAAACCGATGATTTGGGATTCGAATTTCTTGCAGGCTAATGCTTGTGTGTGGCGAGGGCGATTCCGGAGAGCAAAAAGCATGCGCCAATAATCGTGAATATGGACCAAGCCTCACCCAGCAGTAATATTCCTCCAACTAAGCTTACGAGCGGAACTAGGTAGAGCTGTACCGAAAGCCGAGAGACTGCCCGGTTGCCGATCAGGGTGTAGAGTATCATGTTCGCGATAACTGTGCTGATAATCGCAAGGTAGGCGACCGAAAACCACCCAGCAACAGATAGAGTGGAGATCTGGGTAAAGAAATTCCAGGAAATCAAAGGTAAAGCGAAAACAGTACCTATCAACGCTGCCCAGACCGCGACTGCAATGGGCCCATATTCGTGAACCAGCGGCTTTGACCCGACTGAGTAGACGGCATACATGAAAGCTGCCAGTACGACTGCAAACGGTCCAGTTATCATTAGGAATGTGAGGTCGGCGTTTATGGTTAGTATGGCTGCGCCTATGAGTGCTGCGCCAATGCCACGATCAGGTTCTTTCTGATCTTTTCCTTCAGGAAGATGGAGGAAAGGAGGACGATGAATATGGGGCCGAAGGAGATTAGAAGCCCGGCAAGGCCGGAGGACACGATCGTTTCGGCGTAGTTTAATGAAAGATGATAACCGACCACACTCGCGAAGGAAACTACGAGTAAACGTGGGACGTGTTTCCTCTGAATGGGTTTCTTTGGTTTCCCGTAGATTGGAGCTAATACCAAGAACCCAACTGACGCTAATAGCCACCTGAGTACCGTTAGATTTTCAGGGCTTAGCTCGAATTCGGCCCTTCGGATCGCGACAAAGGCGAACCCCCATATCAGGCTGAGTGTCAGGACGAGTCCGTAACCCGCCACCATCGCCCTGTTGACGTTAGGGAATCTATTCAGGCGTCTCTCGACATGCACTCTCCAGTCTCCATCTGTGAAACGGGATTCGCATCGGTACTGGGCTGACGTTCGTGAGGACTAGGATTGGTGAGCGCTTTCTAGGGTGAGTAGATCTTTCTTTCTCGTTTCACCCCAACGGTAACCTCGCAAATCGCCACTCTTACCAACCACCCTGTGGCATGGTATAACAAGTGAGACGGGATTCGTCGCGCAGGCCTTCGCCACAGCCCTCGCGGCGCTAGGCTGGCCCAACTCTGATGCGATTTCACTGTATGTACTCGTGCTGCCGTAAGGAATCGACTGAATCTCCTTCCAGACCCTGCGTTGGAAAGTGCTCGCTTGAATGTCCAAGGGTAGGTTGAGGCTAACTTCTCGGCCGGCAAAATAGTTCATGATTGGGGTGATCCATTTCTGAAGGCCTGAGTTGGTAAGGTGAAGGGTCGCATGTGGATATTCTTTGGATAGTGCGGATTCGACTACAGTGTCGGTATCTCCCATGAATACAGCACACAACCCTCTCGATGTTGCGGCAACCAGTAGACGCCCCAGTGGGCAGTTCACGATCGAGTATCGAACCCGCAGACCTTCGCCTCCCCGCCGAAACGCACCCGCACTCATCCCAAATTGATTCGAACTTCCGTAGAACCGGCTCCTCGAGCTGAAGCCGGCACCGTAGAGTGCTTTCGTTACCGTATGCCCATTCTGTAGCAAGAGCTTCATTTTCGCTAGCCGCCGAGTTTGGATGTACTCCCGAGGAGACAGACCCACCGCTTCCTTGAACGTTCGTTGTAGATGGGACGGGCTAAGCCCAACGTGAGCACTGAGATCTAAGAGCGTGAGTTTGTGATCCAAGTTTGCTTCAATATACTTGCACAAATTATCGACCATCCCAACTCCATGACACGATCCTCCGTCTCTTGGGTGGCATCGGTAGCAAGGTCGAAACCCAGATTCCTCCGCTGCTGCCGGTGCAGGGAAGAATACCACCCGATCCCTGCTGGGACGTTTAGCTGGACATGACGGTTTGCAGTAGATGCCTGTCGATCGCACAGCAAAGACGAAGCTACCGTCGCATCGGTTGTCCCTGGCTAGGACAGCAGCCCACATTTGAGAATCCGTTCGCAACCTCTCCTGGCTCTCAGTTACCAGTGGCAGTTCGACCTCGCTCGCGTTGATGTTTGACATGGGCGGTTATTGGGGTTGACGAAATAAGTAGTTTGACTCCGAATCTTGCGATCAAAACATAACTTTTCTAGCTCCAGTACGATGGATTGGTACGTGTGTCATGGGGTTCCGGTTGTTCACTATACCTGAGTTGTTTTCATATTCCGCGCGCGTGAGGAGAAACTTCGCTGAGAAACTCTCTGAACTACCCGTTGATGTCGTTGCCAAGAACAGGGAAGCCAGCTTCTACACCATGAAGAACATTCTACTCCACATAATCGACAACGAGGACTGGATGGTCAACTGGGTGATCCAAGGCAAATCGCGAGAATACGTGCGCAAGAAATCAGAAGAATACACCGACATGACACAGGTCCTTCAGCATCTCGACGAAGTCGAAGCGAAAACCCGCGCCTTCCTGAAGAATACTAACGAACAAGAATTCGCTAGGCGAGTTGACTTAGCTCTATCTTCAGGAAAGACCTTCAGCCTCTCCGTCGAAGAGTGCCTTTTCCAATCGTTTACGGAGCAGCTCTACCATATCGGTGAACTAATTGCGCTTCTCTGGCAGGAAAACATTGAACCGCCTAGGATGCAATGGTTCTGGAACAACCCCAGGGAGCATGCAGCTTAGGGAATCTCTCCAATCAGGTGCTGTTACCTCTGCGGTTTGTGACCTGCCTTGTCGGCATATTAATTGTCGGGCTTCACCTAGTCTACGAGTACCATTCCGAAATACGTGAACTCTGAGTTCCTGTCTTTCAGGATAGAGATTTGATAGCCTGCTCTTCTTGCAGTCTCGAAGACATCGATGCCACATGCCTCCATTGAAGGGCGTGCAATCTCAGGTTTTCGACAGGTACGTGATGGTATGTTGCAAGTGCTACAGAGATTGCAATGCCCTCCTGAGAAAGCCAAAGCTTTACGATAGCCCTCTAGGAAAAGCGCCCGTTCGAGGTTTGCCAGGGACTTCAATTTTCCCTTGTCTGGTTTCATACGAAAAAGCAGGGCACGCTTGTATTCTTTCAGCAGAGCACGAGTCTCGGTCGGGGTCGGAGAGTAAGGGGGGCAGGTCAACCACATACCGTAGTCAGGGCAGCCGTACTTACATTTCCATCGAACCCATTCACCCAGCACAATATCCTTGACACTGATCAGCTTTGGATCGATCATTCCCGATGCGGCGGCCAGTTTGCACAGCGTCACCCTCCGCGAATTCCTGTTTACCATCTGCCGAATCACTTACAGAAATCGAATCGACTGTGTCCGATCTGATAAGCTACGCGGCTTGTACTCAAAAACAACCCGAAGAATTGAGTCGAAAGATCGCCTGTTTCCGTCTTTCAACCGAAGAGGTAACAGAATCTCACATTATCGTTTGTCTCAATTGTGGTCTCTAATGTTTCCTATGTGTGGGTATCTAGCTGCTAAGCCGCCGGGACTGGGACTGCAAGTGTTTCTTGTGTAATTACGCATGCGACCGGAAGTTTGGTTGTTCCTACTCTAAGGGCCTTTTTCGCGGTTTCGACGGCGTTGCTGTTTACGTAGATGTCCAATATTGTTTGACCCGTTTTGATTCTAGCGGCTCGGCCGCTTGGTTTTCCGAACGACCTGCGCATACCTTCCTGCAGCCTGTCAGCGCCTGCCGTTGCGATCATGCGATTTTCCCGCAGAATGCAGTGCGGGTAAACCTTCAGATGAATCTTGTACCCCGTCTCTCCCAACGTATCGATGAGCACTTTGTTGGCGGAGACACGTGCAGCTTCAAGCGCATTGTGTCTTATCTGGACCGGCGCTTGAGCGACAAGTGAGAATTTGTATTCGAATTTGGCCTTAAGATCGCCACTCGTGAACCTTGAGATCTTTGAAGGAGGAGTTCCGTGAATGTACTTCAACCTCGTGTACGGCTGACCCTTTGGCCGCCTATAGTTTCTACCCTTCATGGCCTTAATCCTCTCAGAGAGTTTAGCGGGGATTGCGCTGGCTGTTACTTAAGGTTACGTCAGCTTAGTCGATGCCCTTCTGAACACTCCGAGAAGAAGCGACGCTTCCCGTCGAGTCATGAAAGAACGCGAGATAATGTTACGGAAGGACCGCTGGACTAGGGGCTGCTTGTGTCTCTGCACTCCGCTTCGATTCACCAACCGGTCAAACTCCAGTAGCAATCTAGCTTTCACTCCCTTTGACGCCATTATTGGACCATGCCGGGCGGTCCGTGTTCGGAAGAGTTCATAGAATATGATTGATGCTGCTGATGCGATGTTGAGGACGTTGTATTTGCGGCTGGCGGGTATCGTTACGATGAAATCGCAAGCCTCAACCTCTTCGTTATTCAACCCAGAACTTTCTCGGCCAAACAGGATTCCCACATTGCCCTTGAAAGCCCCCACCCGTTGCGCGAGGTCAATGGGTGTGACGGGTATGCGTGCAAGGTTTGATTTGCTGGTCGCGGCTATGGCGCTTGTCCCGACCACGAGGTCCAGGTTCCTCAACCCCTGTTTCAAAGTTTTGACTTTTTTCGCTCGTTTGAGCACATCATAGCCGTGCATGGCGAACGCTCTTGCTTCAAGTGTTAGGGGTGTCTTCGAGTTCACTATGCACAGCTCGGAGAGATTGAAATTTTTCATTGAGCGCGCGACCGCGCCAATATTTCCTGCACTCTCCGGCTCCACCAAAACAACTCTTACCTTCATCCAGATCAGATCCGCGTCATCGCTTGACTGCGTTTGTGATTGCGTTAGATAAGGTAATGAATTCAGTTGGGGTGAGCTCGTAGACACGCTTCTCGCTGAAGCCCACTTCAGAGAGAACCCTCTCCTTAATCGTAGGATATTTGGCGGTTAAGTATCTGGAAAGGACGCCCCGTAATTTCCGACGACGCTGAGTGAACAGGTCCCGAACCAAATCCTCGAACACGTTCGGGTCCAGTATCGCTACGGGAGGAGGTGCCGGCCTCATTGTAAATAGGGCTGAGTTAACTTTAGGCTGAGGGTAGAAAGCGGATGCTGGGACTTGGGTCACGTATTCGGCTCGTCCCTTAGATTGTAGCATTACGGTGAGCCTACCATACTCTCGAGAACCACTTGACGCGGTCAATCTTCTGACAAAATCCTCCTGCAACAATAGGCTGGCCAATTCGAACCCGCTATTCAAGATGTGAAGCGTGAGCTTCGATGAGATATTGTAGGGCGGGCTTGAGACGACTTTGGCACCAGCCGGAATCGGAACCTCCAGCGCATCTCCCTGAACCACTTCCACATTCAGGTTATGTGAAAATTTTTCAGTCAGATACTTCGCTAGAGTCCGATCCTTCTCGATTGCAACTAAATGGCCAGCCTTGGATGCTAGAACTGTGGTGAGAAAGCCGAGGCCGGCGCCCACTTCGACAACCGTGTCCCCCCCCGATAACTCAGCCTGGTCGATCAGTTTGTCGCGAATCTGTCTGTCTAAGAGAAAGTGTTGGCCAAACCGTTTCAGCGGAGGTATTCCTATCTCATCAAGCTCGCGACGGACCCAACCCAACACCGAATCCCCGCATTATCAGAGAATTGATTGCGGATTGGGGTATTAGGCAGTTAGGAATTTTGAGATGTCCGTTTGACCGGTTGTCTTCATTAAATCCGAAACTCTAACCCCCACCCTTCGGAGCACAGCGTCAGGCATGGATCGAAGAAACTCCTCAATCAATTGCTTTGACGAGGATTCGATTACTGAACCCTCAGAGGTCGAGGGCTCTAATGTCTTGGATTTGCTATGCATGCTTAGGTCAGTTAGTATGGCTATGATTGCGACGGATTTGCAAGTCATGCCGTTTGCTTTCGTCTTCTCCGCTACACTATTTGCCAACTCTCCCAGTAGGGGGAGGATCTCCTCCAGTTTTCGCGTGTTCTGTTTAAGGGTGGCGATGCGGCTGAATTGAGTTGGCTGATCCCTCTCCTTAACTGGTTCATCATTTTCTCCCCGTGAAGCTTGATAGAGGTAGCTTCCGAGGCTTTTCCCGAATATTTCCACCAGAACCGTTGGGTCTAGCGCCGAGAGTTCAGCTATGGTCGAGACATTCAATTGAGTTAGCCTTTCTTCGGCTTTTACCCCAACGCCTGGAATCCTTCCTACCGGCAAGGGAGAGAGAAATTCCGTAACCTCCTCCGGCTTCACCACGGTGAGCCCGTCCGGTTTCGTTTGATCCGAAGCTATTTTCGCAACAACCTTATTCGGTGCAACCCCAACCGAACATGTGATGTGTTCTTCCGTAAACAGTTGATTCTTTATTTCGCGAGCCGCATCGTGGGCTGCGTCGTAACTAAGGTTCGTTCTGTCGGAAATGTCTAGAAAAGCTTCGTCTATGCTCATCTTTTCGTAAGCGTCGCTGTGGGCTCGGAGAACCTCCATGACCCTTGCTGAGACTTGTTCATAGTAGTGGCGATTCATTGGAAGAAAAACTGCATCTGCTGATTCTAACAATTTTCGTGCGCGTACGATGGGGATTCCAGCCTTTACGCCGTATTTTCTGGCTAGGTAGTTGGAGGTGCTGACTGCACCGCTTTCCTCTGTTCGTCCGGAGTACACGCATACGACGACGGGCTTCCCCCGTATGTTCGGATTAGCGTTCTCTTCGCATTGGGCGTAGAAATAGTCGAGATCGACGTGCATGACTACCCTAGGGGGCAATGGGAGGCTCTCTAGAGGGCTCGGGAAAAGATGCGGTACTTTTCTCCGCCGCCCAGCTCGTCCATTATTCGCTTCGCTATGACCTTGATTGGATCTCCCACGCTCGTGCGATCTTTGATGTCTTTGAAGCTGGTGAAGGTTTTCTTTTCTCGGGCGTTGATTATTTGCCACATGGACTTCTTTCCTATCCCGGGCAGCAGCTCCAAGGCGTGCATGCGCGGAGTGATCGCTTGGGAGTTGTTGAAGAAAGCCACGAACCGCTGTTCTTGGTTTGCGATCAGTTCTTCGAGCACCGATAGGACTTCGGCTTTGGCGTTGGCGGTTAGGTCGTTGTACCCAATTCTTCCGATAATTCGATTGATCTTCTCCCGACGATCCTTTCCAATGTAAACGCGCTCGTGAAGGTTTACTTGCGTGCCGGCACGAACCTCTGCCTCAAGTAGGGTGAAGTAGGTCTCGCCCACGACTTGGACTGTGGGAAGGGCTAAGTGTCTAGGTTTGTCGGTGGCCGGTCTGCCGTACTGCAAATAGTCGAGCACGTAAGCGTACTCCTCGTACAGCCTGGGAGGAAGCCCACCTTCAGACGGACCGCTGCCTGATGACCTGAACCGAGAGGCGCTTGAGCTCATACCTCCCCCGTACTCTGAACTTCTTGTACTCTCACTCAACTTTCATGTCTCCAGAAATAGAAGCGTTTTACGCGCGTTAAGGGAGCCAGCAGACGATTGGCGTGTGTGCCTTCTCAGTAGTAGTGCTTCGCGAAGGGTGGCCAAAGTCTTGCAAGGTTCAGCATATCCACCTAATGAGGTGGGTTCGGGGGGAAAAAAGCTTGCTGTCCTACCGTTATTGGGTGTTAGGTAGCCTAGTCTTCCCTGTACCCCTTGAGAAGTTTGAGTATGTCTTCTAGCTGTGTAGCGCTGATTATTCTGCCTTTGACCGTGAGTATTGTGCGAAGTTCTTCTAGGTACTGCGGCATTGTGTTTACGATCTGGATGGCGTCCTTCCTTTCGAGTTGAAACTTCTCGCCGAGCTCCCGGACCAATTTCTCAGCCTTCGGTGCGGGGATCTTGGAAAACTTTGATGCGTAGTCGAGTGTGCGCCTTTGAAATTCGCCTAGCTCATCTTCCTTCGCCCGTTCCAATGTCTTCCTAGCTTCAGCCGTAGTCGTAGGTTTTGAATCTACAATTTTTCTTGGCAAATGGTCCACTCAGCGTAAGGGAGTCAAATGTTCAGGACGTGCGATAATCTGCTTGGTCTGGTTGCCCATCTCGACATGAACAACGTATGACTTGCCTCGTTTCGTGTGAATTATACCAACTCTCCCATGGTACCGTCTGTGCGGCATTCCTTTGTGAACAGAAGAATCGATCATGATAGTCACCTTTTCTCCCGGCTCGTATGCTCTCAGTATCCTGCTCAGCCCGATCTTTCCTCTCTCGCGAGGGTGCTTATGGAAAAGTGATCTTGTCCTTGACCGGTAACCCTTCGAACGCCTAACCATACGGCATGACCTTGAATTTTGCTAGCAGACTACCCGCGGGCTAATTAACTTACAGGCGGCGATTTCGGCTTGCGCGTTCACCATGTCGACAACAAACTCAGCGCATTTGAGACTTCCTGGTTCGAATTGAAGGATCAGTTACCCCGGGGGTGCCTAACCATGAAACCGCGGATACCTCAGGAACGGTCCACCAAGCCAAACGAGAGAGCCATGGCAGAATTTTTCGGGTGTGATACACGTGTATAACACCTGATTAGAAAGTGACAAGAAACAAAACAGGGGTGGCACGCCACCTGAATTTTCCAGCCAGGACAGGTTGGACAGGGTGGCCATTTGAGCCTTGCAGTAGAAGAATCAAGCCTGGCCTACACTGTGTAGGTCACCGTAATTTTGACCGTGGGTACCACCCCTAGGGGAGTCAGCTTGCAGTTCAGCCTGCAACAACCACACCATCGCTTAGTTACCCGAACCAGGCGTCTAGGCGAGAAACCGCTTTTTTCTATATCTTTAGGGAGTGATGATTAGAATAATGACTGGCCTTTGCGAGCGCTGCATTTCATAGCCTCACGCACATCAAACCGAGTAAGCCAGACAACGTGCAGCACTCGCTCACAACGATGTTCGGTGTTACTCCATGGATCATTATGAGGTAATCGTCGTCGGTTGCGGAGCAATGGGTGCCGCGACAACCTACCATCTAACCAAGCAAGGCGTCAAAGTACTCACGCTGGAAAGGTTCACCCCCGGTCACAGCAACGGTTCATCACACGGCCGCACGAGAATAATTCGAACGGCTCTCTTTGAACATGAGAGCTATTTGCCGTTGATCAAGAGAGCGTACGAACTATGGAATCGTTTGCAGAAGGAAATAGACAAAGAGTTGATGGCCATCACAGGGGGTGTCGTGATAGGTAAGTGGGAAAGTCTTGTTGTTTCGGGTTCACTTGCGTGCGCCCAAGCGCATGGTATACCACATAGGCTTTTGTCGGCTCGGGGGCTTCGGGACAGGTTCGAAATCTTTACACCGTTAGATGACGATTTCGGAGTATACGAGCCAGGAGCAGGAATGCTGTTCCCTGAGAGCTGCATTGAATCGTACTGCGGATTATCAACGAGAGCTGGCGCTGAAATTCACTTCAACGAAGCAGCTGTAAACTGGGTCGGAAAGAAGGATGGGATTTTGGTTAGATCAACTAGGGGCGAATACGAGTCTGAGAAATTGGTGCTAACGTGCGGCCCATGGACGCCGAGTTTCCTAAAGGATTTGCACCTGCCTTTGAGTTGCGAACGTCAGGTTCCAATATGGTTCGAGCCAGGGGCGCGACGTGAACTATTTACCGTTAGCAAAATGCCGGTTTTCATCTGGGAAACGCCAAACCATCAATCCTTCTACGGATTGCCAGATAATGGGGATGGGGTAAAGGTAGCGAGACATCATGGCGGAAAAATCGTGACACCGGACCAAGTTGACCGTAGAGTGACTCAAGATGATGAAACCCCAGTGCGAGGATTTCTAAGAGACCACCTGCCATTGGCGAATGGTCGAATCGTGAGTTCGGCAACATGCATCTATACCAATACTCCCGACGAGAATTTCATCATAGACTTCCATCCAACCAACCAGAATGTGATGATAGTGAGTGCCTGCTCTGGACATGGATTCAAATTTGCAAGTGCAATAGGCGAGATAGTCTCGTCCGTCACGTTAGAAGGATACACGTCCCTCGATATTGAGGAATTTACTTTGAAACGTTTCTCAAAAATTCAACGGTATCAGTAAACTTCGGGAGAGGACGCTTCCAATAGATTCTGTCTAGGATATTTGGCCTATCTTTGAGACGTTGTCTATTTATTCGCTTAGCCAACTAGTAGCAGCTGTGGGGCGGAGCGGCGCATTGTATGAGGGAGCGTGGTACGCGAAAAGCGGCGGTAAGGTTCGTGAACTGTATACGGTCATGCATTTGCCTTACACGTCGATGGTTCTCTCTTACGTTTTGATCGGCGCTGCCGTTTCTCCCTCGGTCCACCCGCCTCGATTAATCCTCACGTTGTTGGCCTATTTCTTGGGGTTGGGGCTTTCGGCTCACGCCTTGAATGAACTCCATGCGAGGCATTGGGGTGAAAATTTGACCCGCCACGAATTGGAAGCCTTGTTCCTTGTGCCATTGATAGCTGCGGTCTCAATTGGAGCATACGGCATGCTCATACTGTACGACGCGTCTCGTTCCGTGATTGCTCCTCTGATACTCTTGGTTTTCATTTCCATGGAAACTTTCTTTTTGATTGCCTACAACTCAGACATTGCGAAAGGAAGATTCCACAGCACAGCCTCATTCGCCTTCTCATGGGCGGCTCTCCCCGTCATAATTAGCTTCTACGTGAACGCCCTAACCCTCACACCCTCCGTTGTCCTTGTAGCCTCTGCGATGGCCGCGACCGCTGCCATAGAAATCACCCTCTCCCGTTGGTGCAAAGATTTCAGGCGAAAGAACCCCACCGTCGAATTGCAGTTTGCAGACAGAACCAAACAAGACCTGAACGCACCTGAACTTATCGCCAGCCCTGAGAGAGCTTTGAAACTAATCGTAGTTGCCGTCGACCTACTCAGCATAGGGTTGATTGTTCATAAATTGCTAATTTGAAGCGCAAGCTTGCACAGCGAAAGCGTTCTAGCAGATTCCGACTAGACTCGGGGAAAGGCCTAGGTAACTTGCCGTTTTCGTGAGAGTAGTATTTTACTCAAACAAGCGTTAGGCAAGTAATGAGTAGGAAGTTGAGTGGTCGGAAATTCAGGGACAGCGCTCGACACGATTACCTTGCCATCATCCCAGGCAAGCTGGCCGCTTGCTGTCTGTGGGAGGCCACTCCCAGCCAACCAATCGTTGACTCCCAAAACCTGTAGCCCGTACGGGATATTTTCACCCGACGGTAACCTACCGCTACCGACACCGTAGCCAATGTATCCGCTGGCTGAGGATACATTATGCCAGACGTAGTTGGTGTCGCGGTAGGCGAGGTTTCGGAATTCTGCTGGGCCAAGAATAATCTTCGTTGTGTATGCACCTTCGACCTCAGCAAGTGCATAGGGCGTACTCCCACCCGAGTTCGACGTTCCCAGATCCACCGACCCTTCTAACACACCGTTAACGTAAGCATACCACACATTTCCGTTACTCTGGAATGAGTACGTGTACCATGTGCCGTTCGGGCCAACCTCATCCCCGTCAAAGTCTCCATGAAATGGACCGCCGCCTTGACTGGCTGTGTTCGGAGGGAAATACTCCCAAAACCGTTGAGGATAGCCTCCCGTACTCGCCCACATGACATATCCAACTTGAATGAACGCGTTGTTCGGCAGCCTCAGACCCACCCAGAATGAAGTGTCGGCTTGCGGATTCCGTTGCGGCCCATGAGTCATAATCTGAACACTGGCGCCTGTGACATCTACCGATCCTATGTCCGCCTTTACCCCTACCTGGAACCAGTAAGGAGGGGCAGCTGAAACTGGTCGAGTAGCAATCAAAAGTACGACGACGAAAAGAACGCTGAGCAAACCGAAAATACTATGTCTCAAGTGAAAACCTGAGCTAAACTTCACGTCGGAAATCGAACTCTGTTCGTAGGTTTAATGTTAGAAACAGGAACGCCGATCACTAACCACATAAACCACCCATAAAATCCTCAGGACGAACTCAATATTACGACGACCATTAACCTCCTATGTTTGCAGGTCTGATAGGCGTGCGACGACCGGGTCTGCATTTAAGCGGAAATATCCTCTAACCCCCATTATCATATGCCGCTCTCAACAGCCGTACGCAGAGAAATCGCTACGCCTGCATCTTTGTTGGATGAAATGATGTGCCGCGCGTTACGCGCGCAACAGGAGAAAACTTAAGCAAATGGTCACTAAACGCGCGTAGCTGTCTGAACAGCGTGCGTTAGATCCATTTCCGCGTAATTGCAGAGTTCAAATTTGTCTGCGTGCACCAGCTATACCGACGACGGTTCAAATTTGACTGCCCGCACCACTAATCCCGACGACGATCCGTATTCTCCGCGCTGGTGTGCCATGGGCTATTAAGTAGATAACGATAATTCAGAACGCAAGAGCTAGGTCAAGTCGTTAAGCCCTTTCCTACATTCACCCACAGCTGTCTTTGGATTGTCAACGATCTTGTAACAAAACGTGTATTGTCCATGTTTTCCTAGATCGTTATGGCTATGTTCAACTTCGATCAGCCATGCGTTTTCGATCTTCTTGCTTCGCGGATGGGGATGTGGAATAATGGCGTGAGTGCACTCATGACCCATTCTCAAGAGCGCATAGAAGAGGGCATCGTCTTTCTCCAAAGGAGACCACTATTACGAGTGCCTGCTACATCTAATAATGGTAGGACTCACTTGCGGAAGAAGTCAAGCGGTCTTGGAATTTCCAGAAACCGGTCGCAATCCGGACAGATGTAATGTTCAGAATAAGCATCACTAGAATAGAAAATCATTTTTCCACCGCAGCCTGAACACCCAGGAACAACTCTCTCCATTTCTTACGCGCCCACCAACTACTTGCTATTCCCCAGAGATGGACCTTTTGCTTGGTTCATCTAGTAGGTTATCAGTCCCTTCTCTTCGAGCGTTTCTTGCAGTTTTGCGATGGATCTGTGAACCTCCGTCTCTTTCTTGGCGCCCGTACAAACGAGCTTTCCGGTTGAGAAGATTAGTATGACTGTTTTGGGGTCGTCCATTCTGTAGATAAGGCCAGGGAATTGTTCGGGTTCATACATGGTGCGTTTCAGTGAGTAGGTTGCCTTTTCCAGATCAATATGGCCGCCTAAACCTACCGACGCTACTATATTTTGAATGTGAATCTCGGGCTTACCTAAAATGACAATCCCGTTACGGTTGAGCTCGTCCGCAACCTTCATGACGGCCTTGCGAGCCTGCTGCTCCGACTTCGCTCCAGTACAGACCATTTTGCCCGAGTTGAAGATCAAGGTGGTGGTTTTCGGTTTCTTCAATCGATATACTAAGCCGGGAAATTGCTCAGGCCTGTATTCTACGCCGGGGAATACGCGTACGATAGAGTTCAGGTCAATATTCTGGTGGAGAGCACCTGTCGCGACGACGTTCTCGATATTGATGTACGTTCTCCTTTCGACATGAGATGTCACTCCAAAAACCCTTGATAAACGCCTGAAGCCTTACCGCATATAAGCCCTCTATGAAAACACCTACTCGGTTCTGTTGCGGGAACGGGACGTCTAGGATGAGTGTTGCATCATCGCGGCATTCAGGTTATCGATGCTTTCACATTACTAATGGAGCTGCCTAAGATGGATGAGAAAGCTAAACAGAAGAATGAAACGACGAAGGAGACAACATAGATGAGCCTAAACTATTCTGCTTCTTGTGGCGGTCAGTATTGGGGGTCGTTTTAATACTCATGGCGTCGTATTGATTGAGAGTAGAAATATCTTAACTGCGCTGAGGAACTTAACAGGGATACGTGGTCTCGACAAGGACTTCATCTACCTACTTCAGATCGCAAAGAAATATAATCTAAAGCCCAATCTTCTTCGCGCCTCGATTCTAGTTGCACGAAACCACGGTAACTCTCGATGTGGAAAGGTTTCTATTCAAACGCGTCAACACGGTGAAGCTTCTTCAACGTACATGTTCTCAGCTGAGGGCGAGTGGTGGGCGCAAGCGGACATCCCTAATGATTCGGTTGAGATGTTGAGGAATCCGCCGGAACGGTTTTCACGCTACATTGATGTCATTCAAGAGCGCGAAGCAAACAAACTTGACGCGAAGGGCGAGAGGAGCATTAGAGATCTGAGGCTAGGTTGGAAGAATGTATGTTTCAAGGCGGTTGTGGTCAAGAAATCAGAAGCGAGAGCCGTGACCTCAAGGGACGGGGCCCCCCTCTTGGTCTGCTCCGTTACGCTCTCCGACGGTACCGGAGAAATCCCTCTCTCTATATGGAACAATCAGATAGGAACAATCTCCAAGGGCGACCGAGTCGAGGTTCACGATGCCATAGTCAGAAGTTTCAGAGGCCAAATTCAACTCTCACTTAAGAAGACAGGCAGACTTACCGTCCTCGAAGGGGCGAAGAAAACTCCAATCACAGGAATTCTCTCCCACCTCATTGCCACCTAGTTTTCATGCGGAAGTTCGATGGCTCCACATTTCGGGATAAAGCATAGTGTGGGTTGATGAAAAAAATGAGTGCGAGTACGACAACCAGAAAGATAGGGAAAGTCAGGAACTGTCCCGAGTGTGGTAGCGCAAACCTCGTTGAAGATTATGATCTAGGGGAGATGATTTGCCATGATTGTGGCCTTGTTCTGAGCGAGCACGCGTTGAACCAAGGACCTGAGTGGCGTGCCTTCACAAAGGAGGAAAAAGATGAACGTGGTCGAGTTGGCATGCCGACGACCTTCTCCATTCACGACAAAGGTCTCTCCACTGTTATTGATAGTGTGAATCGTGATGCTTCCGGTCGCCAACTTCCACTTGCCACAAGGTTAGAGATGCTCCGCTTAAGGAAATGGCAGATCAGAACTAGAGTCCATTCGTCAGCTGAACGGAATTTGGCTCAAGCTATGGCTGAACTTGACCGACTGACGGATATGCTTCACATTCCAGCCTCAATCAAAGAACGTGCTGCAATGGTTTATCGTAAGACTCTGGACAAAGCGCTCGTGCGAGGACGACCTATAGCCACAATGACCGCAGCCTCGTTGTATGCCGCTTGCAGGATGTCTGAAACTCCAAGGACTCTGAAAGATGTCTCGGCTGCAAGCAGGATTCGTAAAAAAGATGTGGCAAGATGCTACAGATTGCTTGTAAGAGAGCTCGACTTGCGCATGCCTGTTGTGGACCCTGTGAAGTGCATCTCGAAGATCGCTACGAAAGTGGAAATCTCTATGCTAACTCAACACAGAGCAATACGAATCATCAACGAAGCGAAGAAGAAAGGAATAGTCACGGGCAAAGATCCGATGGGGCTTGCAGCTGCCTCGCTATACGTTGCATGCGTCTTGGAAGGAGAAAAGAAGACACAGAAGGAAATCGCTGAAGTTGCGAACGTAACCGAGGTCACTGTTCGAAACAGATACAAGGGGCTTAGGGAAGCACTGAACATTCTTTTCACTGACACTGTCAGACAGGTCCCATGAGCCCCCCACCAGCCAGTCCGCATCCATCACGTCCAACATGGCTTTTTTCCTTTAATGAAAGGTAACTAATCAGGAAGCGGTGTGACGTGGAACATTATTCTGCTAACTGATGTACTATTTCCTGTTACTGAGAAGATAGACTTCCTCTTCTAACTAAGATTACTCACGAAACTTGTCTTTCTATCCTTATATGGAACAAGGCCGGAATACACAAAGTTAGTTGTCGAGAACGAGAGACGCGAGTCATTCACAACGATTGCCCGCATGTTCTTCTTCTTGCTGCAACTGATCGAAGTCGCCGACGTCTGAGGAACGAACCGAAATCTCGTTCCGACCGCGAGGGAAAGACGGAACCAGTCCTCGGCCTTCATCTCATACCTGCGACGTGATTGGAAGATAAGGAGAAAAAAATCAATGAGTACTTTCGAGAAACTGAGCTCTTATTCTGAGAGAATGAGAGAATGAGTAGTAGAGAAATCTCTTTGAGAGTTGCTGACGCCAGGCAGCGAGATGTTGGGCACAGCAAAGTCCACATTGATAACGAGACGATGCAGAAGCTCGGGATTACTGCGGGAGATTTTGTTGAGATTCATGGGAAAAAGATGACTGTAGCTGTGGCATGGCCCTCGTATGCTGAGGATCAGGGACAAGAAAGTGTAAGGATGGACGGTCTTATTCGAAGGAATGCTGGTGTTGCTCTAAACGAGTACGTCAATGTTAGAAAGGCAGATGTGAAAGGGGCCGAAGCGATCGTTTTCGCGCCCACAGACGTACGCTTGAGTGTGGACGAGGAATTTGTGGCGTTCGTGAAAAGACGATTCATGGATATGCCGTTTATTGAAGGGGACATGACCCTTTTTGCGATCTTCGGAAGCGCCGTTCCGTTGATAGTTGCGAGAACACGTCCGCGTGGCCCAGTGAAGATTACGGAGGCAGCCCACGTCCAAGTATTGAGCGAGCCGACGCCCGAGAAGAAGGGAATCTCGATAGTAACATACGAAGACATTGGCGGTCTGCACCAAGAGATGCAAAGAATTCGTGAGATGGTGGAACTGCCTCTCAGACATTCGGAGCTTTTCCAGCGACTTGGTATCGAGCCGCCTAGAGGAGTATTTCTGTATGGGCCTCCAGGTTGCGGCAAGACGCTTCTCGCAAAAGCTTTGGCTAACGAGTCTGACGCAAACTTCTTCGTGATCTCTGGACCGGAGATAATGTCGAAGTATTATGGGGAATCGGAGGCTAGGTTACGGGAGATATTTCAAAAAGCACAGGAGACATCGCCTAGCATAATCTTCATTGACGAAATGGATGCGATCGCGCCAAAACGTGAAGAAGTAACGGGCGAGGTAGAACGTCGAGTCGTCGCACAGCTCCTGTCTTTGATGGATGGCATGGGTTCTCGCGGCAATGTAATAGTAATCGGTGCAACTAACCGGCCGAACGCAATCGACCCAGCACTGCGTCGACCCGGGAGATTTGATCGCGAGATCGAGATTGGAGTTCCAGACAAGGCGGGAAGATATGAGGCGCTTCAGATTCATACGAGGAATATGCCGCTCGGTGAAAACATGGATCTGAAGCGACTTGCAGACGTGACACATGGATACACTGGAGCCGATATTGCCTCGCTATGTCGAGAAGCAGCGATGAAGGCGCTCCGACGGTACATACCAGAAATCAACTTGGAGAAGGAACGTATTGCGCCTGAAATCCTCGAAAAAATGGTTGTCAAGATGGAGGACTTCACGTCAGCATACCGAGAGATCACGCCTACAGCAATGCGCGAAGTCTACGTCGAGGTCCAACAAGTGAAATGGGATCAGGTTGGTGGTTTGAGGCAAGTCAAACAGGAACTTATGGAATCTGTTGAATGGCCGCTTAAGAAGCCTGAAGTATTCAAGAGAATGGGAATCAATCCGCCGCGTGGAATCCTGCTCTACGGACCACCTGGTTCCGGTAAGACGCTTCTGGCACGAGCGGTGGCAACAGAAAGCGAAGCCAATTTCATTTCAATAAAAGGTCCAGAAATATTCTCCAAGTGGGTTGGAGAGTCGGAGAAGGCTATTCGCGAAGTCTTCAGGAGAGGAAGAACTGCAGCTCCCGCTATAATATTCTTCGATGAATTGGATGCCATAGTGCCGAGACGTGGGTTGGGATACGGTGATGCTGGAGCCAGCGAACGGGTGGTAAGTCAGCTTCTGACTGAAGTTGATGGTATAGAGGCATTGCAGAACGTTCTCGTAATCGCAGCCACTAATCGGCCGGACATGCTAGATCCGGCGGTGATGAGGCCGGGAAGATTCGATAGATTGATCTACGTTCCCTCGCCAGACGTCGAGTCACTCAAGGAGATCTTCAAGATTCACGCAGGTTCAATGCCCCTCTCTAAAGATGTGTTATTGGACGAACTCGCAAGTAGATCACAAGGCTATTCGGGTGCAGACATTGAAGCAATCTGCAGAGAAGCGGCCATAAACGCTTTACGAGAGGACATAGATGCCGCAGAGGTCTCAAGGCGAGACTTTGATGAAGCGATGGAACGAGTTGGTCCTAGCATAGCCCCCGAAGACGACGCATGGTACCAGAAATTCTCCAAGAGACTCAGAAGAGAAAGAGTCGCAGCACGTATTCCGGTAGCCTAGGCCAAATGGCCGCTTCGTAGCGGTCGGAAGTGTTAAACCTGTGATGGCGAAGATCTACGCGTGATTTCTGTGCCTAAAGCGAAGAAGAAAACAAAGAAGAAAAAGTAACCAAAGAACCAAGCATTGCCTTTGCGGCAACGGGGAAGTAGGTAAGTTAGAGCCCCCGCGAAGCTCTTCCACTGAAATCCTGCCGCCCCTAGTAACCTGCATATGTTTTTTGGGCGATGAGTGTCGCATTCGCGGGTGCGGTGCTCTCTGGCTTGCACCTCGCAGCCACACTACGCCCGGAGTGGATTCACGCTTGTCAGATTCTGGAGTAGACAGCGTCTCTTCTTGGTTCTCTGGTGAAGGCAGGTTAAAATTGAGAGTTGAGCTGTCACCTTGTAGGATAGGCAGTATCGGTTGGGAAAGCGAAAGGTCCTTTCAGAGGGAGACATTAATCAACTCGTTCTTCCAGGAACGGGCCAACTGCTTGGGATTGTAACCCAAATGTTCGGGTACGATCGGATAATGGTGAAGTGTTCAGATGGACTCGACCGAGTCTGCCGCATACGAGGCAAGATGAA
>Ga0181521_10002578_pt1 | contig 21778 bp, 18 predicted proteins | sample PEATcosm2014_Bin_32_FD_119764 | JGI IMG/M metagenome (GOLD analysis project Ga0181521, IMG submission 119764) | Peatland microbial communities from MTU Mesocosm Facility, Houghton, MI, USA - PEATcosm2014_Bin02_60_metaG | ecosystem: Environmental > Terrestrial > Soil > Wetlands > Peat | place...
ATCGGGAGGCAAATCGCGCATGAGCCCGATCAGCTCGCGGAAACGATCGTAAACCGGGCGCATGGTCTCGTCGATCACACTCGCCATGGCGGGAGTGGGCTGGGCGAATTCGTGCATCATCAACCGGTAGTGCCATCCGGGACGATCGGCACGGCAGACTCGCAGCAGCATAGCGTGGATCAGCTCGCGAAAGGCTTCCTCCGGAGGGGCCTTGCTGCCGATCGCCAAGTTGATGATCCCGTTTCCCGAAGCCCCGACCGAATGCCGGAGCACTTCGGTGTACAACTCCAGCTTGTCGCCGAAATGATAGTTCACGAGCGCGATGTTCACGCCGGCGCGGGCGCAAATCTCGCGCACCGTAGCGGCCTGGAATCCGGATTCGGCAAAGACCTGTCCCGCGGCATCGAGTAATTTGGTGCGCGTGTCCTCGAGTAACACGTTGGACTCAACGGGCGGCACAACGTGGGACTTGGATTTCACGAGCGGGCTGGCCATCTAAACGGCAGTTTAAAATGAACGTTTAATTCTGTCAAGCCAACCTCGTCGGCGAGGGGGGAATAACGGCGCTCGCCCTGGTCGTCCGAACACTGCACTACCGGTAGTTCACCAGTTCGATGCCGCGCCGCTCGATGACGTTCCGGGCCTCCGGAGACACCAGGGCGGCCAGTTCCATCTCGCGGCTCTCCTTCAACCTTGTCGCCGCAGCGCGCAACTCCGGCCCCAATTTTCCCGGATGGCACATAAGTTCGGTCAAACCCTCCGGCAGGCGTTGCAGCATATCGATCAGGTTCGCCTGCTTAAGCGTTCCGGTCATCTGAAACCCCGCGAAATGGTCGGTCGTTTTCAATTCGCCCAGAGCGCGCGCAAATCCCGGACGCGTGACCCTCATCCCCAGTGCTGCCGCGCTCCTCATCATCCGCGCGCCCGTGTCGATGCCGAAGTCGAACGGCCGCCGTACCCAGGGAATCCGGAACTCATGCGCGACTCGCGCCACCGCATCCAGCACCGGCGGCAGCAGATGCGTGTGCTTGTGCGTATCGATATGGGTGGGCCGAATGCCGGCCCTCACAATCTTCCTGACTTGGGCCAGCAGCTCCTCGTAGACCGGCAGCCTTCCCCGCAGCAGCGCCCGCGCCAGTTCCGCCACGGTCGAGGGCAGCGCGCGCGACGGATCGGCCACGCTCCGCCCCTGCACGAGTACGAGATGGCATCCGACATCGAGCGACGGAGTTTGCCGCGCCAAGGTCACCGCGTCGTCGAACGCATCGCCGTTGGCCATTAATGTCGCGGCCGTCAGGATGCCGTTTCGATGCGCTTCGACGATTCCCTCATTCACGTCGCGCGTGAAGCCGAAGTCGTCCGCGTTGACGATGAGTCTTGAACTCACGCTAGAAAATTGCCAGCTTGATACGCAGGAACTTCTTCGGATTCGCCCGGACATCCTTGATCAGCGCGTTCAACTCGCGTGTCGCCCCGTTCATCGAGTCATAGAGCTGCGGGTTCACCAGGAGCTGTCCGATCGTCCCCTGGCCCGAGTTGACCTTATCGATCGCCGTGTTCACCTTCTGGCTGATCAGCTTGAGTTGCGTGTAAATCTCGTCGTCCGTAAGAACCTTCCCCGCCAGGCCCTTGCCCGCGTTGAGGTTCTCCAGCATCTTCTTCGCTTCGCCGATGCTGGCTCTGGCTTCGTCGTAAACCTGCTGATCGTAGATCGTCTTCCCGAGCGTCCCTTTGCCCGACTGCACCTGCGCCAGCATGTCGTCCATGCGCTGAATCGGCTTGCGGATATCGTTGTAGAGAGTGTCGTCGTAGAGCAGATGGCTGATGGTTCCGTTGCTGTTCTTGACGTCCTTCACCAGCTGGTCCACCTCGCCCGCGATCGAATTCAGCCGGTCGTACAGCGTGTCGTCCTTGATCAGCTTGCCGATATTCCCCTGGCCATTCTCGACAATCGCCAGCAACCCGTCCGCGCGGCCGAGGATGGTCTGGAATTGCGCCAGCAGGCTCGAGCTCTGCGCCAGAATCTGGGGGATGTCCTGCGTTGGCAGCGCTTGAATTTCGCCGCCCGGTTCGACATGCTTCGGATGCGTGCCTTTGGTGATGTTGACGAACTTCGAGCCCAGCAGGTTCGCGGCGCTGACGGCCGATTTCGAATCTTCCGGTATCTGCTCCAGATATTTCTCCTCGATCACCATATCGATCGCCACCGTCTTCCTGGGGTCGCGCGACCCCGAGAGCTTAATGCTGCCGATATACCCGACAAGAATGCCATTCACGCGGACCGGGTCGTTCGAGACCATACCCGCCGAATCTTCCATGTACGTCATCAGGTGAAAGTTACCGCCGAAAAAATTGCTCTGACCCGTGAGAAGGAAAATGAGAATGCCGGCGAGGACCATCGCCACCGTCGCCAGTATCCCCGTCCGTAACTGCGCCCAGTGTACTCTCGCTTGCGAAGCCATAGATTTAACGCCAAGCCATAATTAAGCGGCGTCCTTTTCCGGACGCTTCACGAACTTCGATATATACGGATCGGCGGAGGCTTCCATATCCGCCTGATTTCCTTCAAAAGCCAGACGCCCCTCGCGCAGAACCATGAATACCGTGTTGGTCCCCGTTCTCCCTGCCTGCCCCGCCCGTGAAACAGGATCCAGGCGGCCACTGTCCGGATTGTAGCGGAAGTTGGCCACCAGATTCCCGTCCTGGTAGCGGTGCGTGACCACCAGCGCCGTCGTATTATCGACATCGCGCTCCTTGATGATGAGCGCCATGATCGTGTGCGCGGTGATCGGGTCGAGTCCCGCCGTCGGAGAATCGTAGAGCAGCAGCGGCGGTTTATTTACCACGGCGCGCGCGATGGCCGCTCGGCGGCGCATACCCCCGGAAAGCTCGCTCGGATAGCGCTCCATCGTCTGTTCCAGCTCCACGAACCGCAGGGAGTCGCGCACCGCCGGTTCCATCTTTTCGCGAGGCATCTGAATCGCCTTTTGATTCAGCAACGGGTAGGCCACATTCTGCGCGACCGTCATGGAATCGAAGAGCGCGCTCTCCTGGAACAGCATGCCGATTTTGCTTCGGACGCCGAACAGCTCCGCCTCGGGCTTCTTCGTAACGTCTTCATCGAACAGGTAAACCCGCCCGGCGGAGGCGCGAATCAGACCCAAGGCTGTCTTCAGCAGCACGGTCTTCCCGCTGCCCGCCGCGCCCATGATGATCCTCGTCTCGCCTTCCCGCACATCGAAAGACATCTCCTCCAGGGCTTTTGTGCCATCGTCGAAAACGACGTCGACCTTCTCGAATCGCAGGAGGCTCGCGGAAGCATTATCTGGCATGATGCCGACCTGAAACGATGCCGGGCATGATCAGGCCGTCCGGCTGACGAAGATCTTGCCGATAAAAAGATCCAGAATGAAGATGGTCACGGACGCCGCAACCATCGCCTGCGTGGTGGAACGGCCAACTCCCTGCGTACCGCCCGTGGTGCGCAGCCCGTAGAAACAGCCAATCAGTGAAACGGCGAACGAGAAGATGAAGGGTTTCAGCAGGCCCTGCCCCACGTCGTTCCACACCAGCGCTTGCCAGGTTAAGGTCCAGTATTGCCGGGTGGGCAATCCGAAAAGGACGACAGACATAGTCCAGCCCCCAACCATGCCTATGAAGTCGTCGATCACGGTCAGAGCGGGAAGCATGACTGCGGTGGCGATCATCCTGGGCGTAACGAGTTTCTGCACCGGATCCGTGCCCAGCGCCCGCATGGCGTCGATCTGCTCCGTCACTTTCATGGAGCCCAGTTCGCTCGCGATCCCCGAAGCGTTGCGGCCGGCCACCATCACCGATGCCAGCACGGGTCCCAACTCGCGCACCAGAATAATCGAGACGAACGTCCCCGTGCGCCCGACCTGCCCATAGTCCTGCAGGCTGCGGCCCATCTGCATGGCCATCACGGCGCCGGTGAAGAAGCCGGTGAGCAGGACGATCGGAATGCTGCCGACGCCGATCGAGTCCATTTGGAGCAGGATATCGTCGACATAGTGGGGTCTTCGCGTGACATTCCAGAAGGCCCGGCCTGTCAGTTCGTAGAACTCCTGAATCGCCTGGATGGGGCCCTTCAGAAAATCAAGCACTTACGAAGTCGATGCTAGCATACAAGCATAAATTGTGAAGGGTTTAACCGATGTCCCCGGCATCCTGGTCGGTCACGCTACCGACGCAGTCGCGCTGACCGGGTGCACGATCGTTCTTTGCGGCACGGATGCCGTGGGCGGCGTCGATATCCGCGGTTCCGCGACCGGTTCCTGCGAACTCCATACGCTGAACCCGGGGCACGTGGCGCAAAACGTGCACGCGATCGTGCTCTCCGGCGGGAGTGCATTCGGACTCGAAACCACGTGCGGGGTCCGCAATCTTCTCGAAAAGCGCGGCATTGGCTATGACGCCGGGGTGACCCGCGTACCCATCGTTCCAGGCGCCATCCTGTTCGATCTCGGGATCGGCAGCGCGCATGTCCGCCCCACCCGTGAGATGGGCGAAAAGGCGGCGCTGGCAGCCAACGCCGGACCGGTCGCCGAAGGGAACATCGGCGCCGGAACGGGGGCCTCTGTCGGCAAGATCTTCGGTATGAAGCAGGCCATGAAGAGCGGCATCGGGACGGCGTCGCTCACGCTCGGGTCCGGCGTGGTGGTCGCGGCCCTGATCGCCGTGAACGCGCTGGGAGACGTGATCGATCCGGCCAATGGCCAGATCGTCGCGGGTGCCCGCAAGTCGCCCACCAGCCGCGAGTTCGCCAACTCCGCCGCTATGATGCGGCACGGTTTGAATCCACCAGGCGGAGGCCACACGGTGATTGGGATCGTGGCCACGAACGCGCGCCTCGATCGGGTCCAGACCAACAAACTCGCCGCGCTCGGGAGTCTTGGCGTTGCGCGCACCATTTCGCCCGTCAACACCCTGGCGGATGGAGACATTACCTTCGCCATTTCGCTGGGTAAAGAACGCGCGTCCGTGGATGAAGTCGGAGTCGCCGCCGCCGAAGCCATGGCGATGGCCGTTCTGCGCGCGGTCCGGTCGGCGAAGACGGCGGGCGGTATCCCCGGACTGGCCGGTTAGTTGAGTCCGGTGAACCCCACCAGGTGTTGTGCGTCGACCTGGTTTTCCTGACAGATATATTCCATCAGTTCTTCCTTCGGCCGCAGGGACGCGGTGAAGTTCAGCGTGAAGGGCTTGGTGTAGGCGCCAGGGTCGATGATCTGGGTTTCCACATCCAAAGTCCCGAGATCCTTGCGCGTGTAGCGCTCGATGGTGTGGAGCTGTTCGGTGTGCGGGTGACCGGCGAAATCAAACCAGAATTTGTCGTTGTACCCGATGGTATCCACTACCAGAGTGTCGCCCTCATAATGACCGATCGAGTGCCCGTACCAGGTGGGATCGGGATCGTCGGGATGTTTGCGGCCATCCACGAAGATTTGCCGGAAGCTATGAATGTTGCCTTCGAAGAGGAAGAAAACGTGAGTGGGAGTTTGTACGATCCGCCATGGGTAAGGGGCGATGCGGGGTACACCGGTCGGCAGGCAATTGGCCTCGGGATCGTCCTTCGACTGCCGTGCCTTGAAGATCTTCTCAGCCGCGGGCGTCATGGGAATTACCGCTCCCTTTGGCATGCCTTGGGCGATGTCGCCGATCGGGCCGCCGCCGTTCCAAACGCCCGAGAGATCCACGGTGCCATCGGCGAGGTGAGGCGTCGGTCCCTTCACCCGCTCGGGAACTCGCCTGCGTCCTACCGCGGGCGCTGTAGCAGCGGCAACATCGACGCTGCCACCCGCCGGAGCTACCGCATTTTGGACAGCCGACGGCGTGGTCTGCGCGCCCAGAGATGCGGCAGCCGCTACGGCAACGACGGCAACGATAGCAACGATGAAGCACTTTTTCATGGGGGAAACTCCTACTTGGGGTCGGTGTTCGACCCGGCGAAGACTTTCTTGCCGTTGGCCAAAGTTACCGTCCGCGCATTTGCCAGGTTGGAGCCGTCCTTGGCCATCGATCCCTGCACCGTGATTTCGTCGCCCTCCTGGAGGGAATGTCTGGTCCAGCCGTTGCGGGTAAGCACGTTGGGGCTGGCCAGTTCAAAGTTCCAAGTGGTTACCTTCCCGTCGGCATCCTTGATGTCCATATAAAAGCGGGCGTGCGGATTGGTCCATTCGACCTTCGTCACCCTCCCGTGCAGCTCAACCGGTTTGCTGGCATCGTATTCCGCCGCAAATGAGTGATGGGCAAACACCGGGAGCGCCGACATCAGCAGTCCGGCGCCGGCAATCAGTATTCCGAGTTTCGCTCTCATTTCTGTCTTTGACCTCGATAAGTAGTTCAGGAAAGCACGCCCAATATATCAGATTCCACGCCGCGTTTTCGGGATGATCTTCGGCATGAGGCGGACCACCGGAATCAGGGAATTTCGCTCTTCCTGCCGTCCCTCGCGCGGGCGGTTCGCCAGTTCCTGATTGAGACTTTGCACGAATTCCTCGATCTGGCCCTGCATGGCAGCCATCTTGGCGCGCATGTTGAGGATGATTTCGACGCCCGCCAGATTCACACCCAGTTCGCGCGTCAGATGCAGAATAACCTCGAGCCTCTCCAGGTCTTCATCGGTGTAGAGCCGGGTATTGCCATCGCTGCGGCTGGGCTTGAGCAAGCCTTCGCGCTCGTAGAGCCGAAGCGTCTGCGGATGCACGCCATACTGCTCGGCCACCGAGGAGATCATGTAGGCGGCCTTCGATTTCTCACGCATCTTTACTATCCTTGTGCATCCGCGTGTTCCTCCTCCCAAAGCTGTTTGCGCGGATCTTCCGGATGCAGCGTGGCAAGCTCGCGCAAAAGTTCCTTGGTCCGCTCATCCTGCACTACCGGCGCTTTCAGCATGACCTGGACGATCTGATCGCCGCGGGTGTTCTTGCGCGCGTTGAACACGCCTCGTTCGCGCAGCCGGAATTTCTGCTCGTTCTGCGTGCCCGGCGGAATCTTCAACAGCGTTTTGCCGTCAATAGTCGGCACTTCGATCTTGGCGCCGAGGCCCGCTTCGGCGACGGTAATCGGCACCTTCAACTGAATGTTGTCGCCTTCCCGGCGGAACAACGGGTGCTCTTCCACGTTGGTTGTTATATAGAGGTCGCCCGCGGGCGCTCCCATGGTCCCCGCATTGCCTTTACCCGCCACCCGCAGGCGCGAACCGCTCTGCGCGCCCGGCGGTATCCTTACTTCCACCATCTCCGAGTGCGCCAGACGGCCGTCGCCGTGGCACGTCGGGCAGACGTTCTTCAGCCGGCCTTTGCCATTGCATCGCGGACATGTGAGGTTGAACTTCATGTTGCCCGCCATCTGGCTCACGTTACCGGTCCCGTTGCACTGCGGACACGCCGCCGACCCCGCGTCGCTGCCTCCCGTGCCGTGGCACGTGGGGCATTGATCGTAGCGGGTGATTTCGATTTTGGCCTGCGTTCCGCGGATAGCCTGCCAGAAGCTGATGCTCAATCCATACTCGAGATCGGCCCCTTTCTCCGGCGCCTGGTCATGATCCTGCCCGGCGCCTCCGCCATGGAAGAACTGGCTGAAGATGTCCTTGAAAGAGCCGGAGCTGGAACCGGCGCCCGCGCCCGCGCTGCGCCGGCGGGCTTCGGTTTCGGCCTGCGCGCCTTTGAACATCTCGGAAAAATCGAACCCGTTGAAATCCATGTTGGGATGGGTTCTGGGGCCGCCGCCACCCGCGCCGCCGGCGGCGAATCCGGCATCCGAGTAGAAGCCTACCTGGTCGTACATCTGCCGTTTTTTGGCGTCGCTGAGGACGTCATAGGCTTCCTGTACGTTCTTGAAGCGGTCTTCGGCGGACTTATCTCCGGGATTTAAATCGGGATGGTATTTCCGGGCGAGCTTCCGATACGCTTTCCGGATGTCGTCTTCCGAAGCGGTTCGGGGAACGCTCAGGGTGTCGTAGTAATCGTGTTTTGGAGCTGAGGGCATTGGTTAAACCCGCACAGGCTGAAGCCTGCGCCACCCCAGTTTCCGGTAGCACAGGCTCTCCAGCCTGTGAAGTTTACTTCTTGTCGTCCACGTCGACAAATTCTGCGTCGACCACGTCTTCCTTCGGCTTTTCGCCGCCGCTGGAAGGTCCGGGTCCCGCGCCGTCACCCGACGGGCCGCCCGGCTGGGCACCCGGTTGAGATGCTTTGTACATCGCTTCGGCCAGTTTGTGGCTGGCCTGGGTCAACCGGTCGGTCGCCGCATTCAGCTTGTCGGGATCGTTATCGTTGATCGATCTCTTCACGTCCTCCAGCGCCGTTTCGATGGCCTTCGCGTCGTCGGCGCCGATCTTGTCGCGGTGCTCCTTCAGCGTCTTTTCGACGTTGTAAACCATGGCATCGGCGCGGTTGCGGGCTTCGATCTGGTCCTTCGCCTTACGGTCTTCGGCCGCATGGGATTCGGCATCCTTCGCCATTTTCTCCACTTCGTCTTTCGACAAGCCGGAAGAAGACGTAATGGTGATCTTCTGCTCGTTGTTGGTGGCCTTGTCCTTCGCCACCACGTTCAGGATGCCGTTGGCGTCGATGTCGAAGGTGACTTCGATCTGCGGCACGCCGCGCGGCGCGGGCGGAATTCCAATCAGCTGGAACACACCCAGCTGCCGATTGTCCTTCGCCATGGCGCGCTCGCCCTGGAACACCTTGATTTCGACCGAAGTCTGGCTCTCCGCCGCCGTCGAGAAAGTCTCGCTCTTGCGCGTCGGAATCGTGGTATTACGGTCGATCAGCTTGGTGAATACTCCACCCAGGGTCTCGATGCCGAGCGTGAGAGGCGTTACGTCGAGCAGCAGAACGTCCTTCACTTCGCCGCCCAGCACGCCGCCCTGTACGGCTGCGCCCACCGCGACCACTTCATCCGGGTTCACGGTCTTGTTGGGCTCTTTGTTGAAGAGCTGCTGCACGATCGCCTGGATGCGCGGGATGCGGGTGGAACCGCCCACCAGCACTACTTCGTCGATCTTGTCGGGCGTGACGCCGGCGTCCTGGAGCGCCTGCTTGCAGGGCCCCACCGAGCGCTGGAAAATGTCTTCGCACATTTGCTCGAACCGCGAGCGCGTGAGCTTCATGGCGAGGTGCTTCGGACCGCTGGCGTCGGCCGTGATGAACGGCAGATTGACGTCGGTTTCGAGCAGCGTCGAGAGATCCATCTTGGCCTTCTCGGCGGCTTCCTTGAGCCGCTGGAGCGCCATCTGATCCTTCGACAGATCGATGCCCTGTTCCTTCTTGAACTCGGCAATGATCCAGTCCATGACGCGCTGGTCGATATTGTCGCCGCCCAAGTGGGTGTCGCCGTTAGTCGATTTCACCTCAACCACGCCGTCGCCCACTTCGAGGATGGAGACGTCGAAGGTGCCGCCGCCGAAGTCGTAGACGGCGATGGTTTCGTTCTTCTTTTTGTCGAGGCCATAAGCGAGCGCGGCCGCAGTGGGCTCATTGATGATGCGCTTGACATCCAAACCGGCGATCTTTCCCGCGTCTTTGGTGGCCTGCCTTTGCGAATCGTTGAAGTAGGCCGGCACGGTAATGACTGCTTCCGTGATCTTCTGCCCCAGATAAGCCTCGGCGGCTTCCTTCAGCTTCGTGAGGATCATGGCGGAGATCTCAGGCGGCGTATACTTCTTGCCCTGGATCTCGACGCGCGCATCGCCGTTTTCGCCCCGCACCACCTTGTACGGGACCATCTTCTGCTCTTCGCTTACCTCTTCGGAGCGCCGGCCCATAAACCGCTTGATCGAGAAAATCGTATTCTCGGGGTTTGTAATGGATTGCCGTTTGGCCACTTGTCCGACCAACCGCTCTCCCGCCTTGGTGAACGCCACCACCGAAGGCGTCGTGCGGGCACCTTCCTGGTTGGCGATCACAGTCGGCTGACCGCCCTCCATAACGGCGACAACGGAGTTCGTTGTGCCAAGGTCTATGCCAATAATCTTGCCCATGGTCCTTTCAGGAACCTCCTTGAAAACTTGCGCTCAAACTCCGGGGAAACCGGACCGGTATTAGCTCAATCCGATTATGAAATATGAGTGCCATATTGTCAAGTGTCGTGAGTGGATTTGTTCGCGGGCGGCTCCTTCGGCGCGTTTGGCGGGTTTTGGACAACTTCGGCCAAGACTGGCCCGAACTCCACAACCGATTTGCCTGGATTTTGCCCACGGAAAGCCTCCATTGCCCCTTGGTATGTAATTAAGATAGAATCCAGTAGGCTGGCGCGCATCTTTAGACACAAGCTCCAGACCACTCCATGTGTGCGCGGCAGTACAATCACCGCGCGAGAGGCGGCTAAACAGAATGACGGGAGCGCGGTTCCGGAATGAAGACGGGTCGGTTTCAGCGGTGTTAGCGGGAACCGCCGCGATCTGCCTCCTCATGGCCATCGGCGCGCAGTCTTTGGCGGCAACCCCCCAACAACAGGCTGCATCCGCTTCCACCACGGCCACAGCCTCAACGCAGCGAGCCCTGCTCGACAAATACTGCGCAACCTGCCACAGTGAGCGCCTCAAAACCGGCGGCATCATCCTCGAAAAGCTCGACACTGCCAAGGTTGCCGACCACCCCGAGCTTTGGGAAAAAGTCGCAGAGAAGATTCGCGGCGGAATGATGCCTCCCCCCGGCATGCCCCGGCCCGACAAAACGACTCTTGAAGGCTTGGCCAGCTGGGCTGAAAACGAGCTCGACCGCGCATATCTGGCCCACTCCAATCCCGGACGCGTGGGACTGCATCGCCTCAACCGCGCCGAATATGGCAACGCCGTGCGCGACCTGCTCGGGCTCGAAGTGGACCCTGCCGAACTCCTCCCGGCCGACGATTCCAGCGCCGGATTCGATAACATCGCCGACGCCCTCACCGTTTCTCCCGTATTGCTCGAACGCTATCTGTCCGCGGCCTGGAAAATCAGCTCGGTCGCCCTTGGCGATCCCAAGATCACTCCCACAACTTCAACTTTCCGCGTCCGTTCCGACGCTTCGCAGGACCAGCACATCGAAGGTCTGCCCGTCGGCACGCGCGGCGGAATCCTGGTCAAATACAATTTCCCGCTGGACGCCGAGTATGTCTTTAAAGTGAGATTCTGGTCCAACACCGTCAATACGGTGCGCGGTCTCGAGTTCCCCAGCCGGGTGGAGATCACGCTCGACGGCGCTCGCGTCAAACTGGTAACGATCGGTGGCCCGGAGGATGCCAACCTGGGCAACACGAATCCCACCGCCTCCGCCGAACAGCTTTCCAAACGGGTTGAAACCAGGATCCCGGTCAAGGCCGGCCCCCACACCGTGACCATCGCGTTCCTGCAGAAGAGCACTGGCCCTTCGGTGGACCTGCTGGAGCCCTTTGGGCGCGAGAAACTGGATCCGATCAACACCGCCGGCATTCCTGAAATCGATTTTCTTTCGATCGGCGGCCCATTCAACCAGACCGGCCCTGGCGACACGCCCACCCGCCGCGCCATCCTTACCTGCCAGCCCCCAAAGAATTCCAGCAATGCCAATGCGGACCCCGTGCCTTGCGCGCGCAAAATCCTGACGACGCTGGGGCGCAAAGCGTATCGGCGGCCCGTGACCGACAGCGAGACTGAGCGGCTGCTTACCTATTTCCAGCACGGGCGCAATGAAGGCGGCACTTTTGATTCCGGAATCGAAAACGCCCTGGCCTTCATCCTGGTGAATCCGCAATTTCTGTTTCGTTCGGAGACCGACCCGCCGGGTACGGTTCCCGGCACTGCCTATCGCATCAGCGACCTGGAACTGGCATCGCGGCTCTCGTTTTTCCTTTGGAGCAGTATCCCCGACGACCAGCTCCTGACTCTTGCGGCTCAAAACAAGCTGAGGGACCCGGTGGTTCTCGAACAGCAGGTCCATCGCATGCTGAGCGACAAGAAAGCCGATGCGCTCACCAGCAACTTCCTGGGACAGTGGTTGTATTTGCGGAATCTCAAAGCCGCCGCGCCCGATCAGCAGATTTTCCCCGATTTCGACGACAATCTCCGGCAGGCCTTTCTGCGCGAGACCGAGCTCTTCGTGGGTAACGTCATGCACGAAGACCGGAGCGTGGTGGACCTCCTCAATGCCGACTACACTTTCGTGAACGAACGTCTGGCCAGGCACTACGGAATCCCCAACGTTTACGGCGATCAATTCCGTAAGGTGACCATCTCCAATCCGGCCCGCCGCGGCCTCCTGGGACAGGGCAGTGTTCTGACGGTTACGTCGTACGCCAATCGCACTTCGCCGGTTCTGCGCGGCAAATGGGTTTTGACCAACATCATGGGGACACCGCCGCCGCCCCCGCCGCCGGTTGTTCCGCCGTTCAACGAAACGGCCTCCGGTACCGTGCGCCAGAGGATGGAACAGCATCGCGCCAACGCGGCTTGTGCGGCCTGTCATAAAGTGATGGACCCGATTGGCTTCTCGCTGGAGAATTTCGATGCCATCGGGGCGTGGCGCACCACCGACGCGGGCGGCGCGGTAGACGCTTCCGGCGTCCTCGCCGATGGTACTCCCATCAACGGCGCCTCGGACCTTCTGAATATTTTGGCCGCGCACCCCGAGGAATTCGTCCGCACAATGACAAAAATGCTGATGACCTACGCGCTGGGCCGTGGAACCGACTATTACGATATGCCGGTCGTACGCGGGATCGTGCGGAATGCCGCCAAACAGAACTACCGCTTCTCTGCTTTGGTGATGGGGATCGTCAACAGTCCGCCGTTCCAGATGAAGATGACCCGGCCGCTTGAGAGTGAAGTGAAGCCGTCCGGGCCCAGTGGTACGCCTGTGGCTGAAAACGGGGCCCCCGGTGCGCCGGGGCGGTAGATGTTGTATAAGTAACGTGTATCCGCACGGAGTTTTTTAAACAGACGCCCTGCGGGAGCACTGAGGAGACTGAACGATGTTCCTGACGAAAAAGCATTTGGCCCGCCGCACTTTTCTGCAAAGCGCGGGAGCCGCGATCGCGCTCCCTCTGCTCGATTCCATGATTCCGGCGGGCACGGCTCTTGCCGCGACGGCGGCCAAACCGATGCTTCGAGCCGGGTTCATCTATATCCCCATGGGCGCGCATATGGCGGATTGGACGCCCATCGGCGATCAGCCCGGCTTCAGGTATTCCCGGATCCTGAAGCCGCTCGAGCCGTTCCGCGACCGTGTCACCGTTATCAGCGGAACCTCGCTGCTTGTCGAGAACGGTCACACCCTCAGCTGCGCCCCGTGGCTGAATGGCGTCAAGCCCGCGCACGGCACCGAAATCCTCAGCGGCACCACCATCGATCAGATCATCGCGAAGAAGATCGGCCAGGATACCACGTTCCCGTCGCTCGAAATGGCCACCGAGGATCATGCCTCCGAGCTCGGCAGTTGCGCCGGCGACTTTGAGTGCTCTTACATGAATACGATTTCCTGGCGCTCGCCAACCACGCCCAACCCCATGGAGCTCAACCCCCGCGTTTTGTTCGAGCGTATGTTCGGTAGCGACGGATCGACGGCCGAACAGCGCGTTGCCCGCCTGCGCGACGATCTGAGCATCCTCGACGGCGTCACTCAGACCGTCAACGATCTCACCAAAACGCTGGACGCGAAAGACAAGGCCCGCATCGGCGACTATATGGAGAACCTGCGTGAAATCGAGCGCCGCATCGCCAAGGTCGAGAAGCAGAACAGCCAGTCGACCGAATTAGGCGCGCCCGCCGCTCCAGTGGGCGTCCCCGATTCTTTTGAGGAACACGCGAACCTGTTGTACGACCTGTGGGCCATTGCCTTCCAGGCGGACATCACCCGCGTAGCCAGTTTCATGCTGGCCCGCGAGCTCAGCACACGCACTTATCCGCAAATCGGCGTTCCCGACGGGCACCATCCCGTATCGCACCATCAAAACGACCCCGTCCGAAAGGAAATGCAGTCGAAGATCAATACCTATCACATGGAGATGTTCGCCCGCTTCCTCACCAAGCTCAGGAACATGCCGGCGGGCGATGGCAACATGCTCGACAATTCGATGATTCTGTACGGCAGCGGCATGAGCAACAGCAACGTGCACGCGCACGACAACCTGCCGATTCTGGTCGCGGGCGGTGCCGCGGGCAAGCTTAAGGGAGACCGTCACATCAAGGTTTCAAACGACACGCGAATGTCGAACCTCCTGGTCGGCTTGCTGCACACAGCCGGAATACCGGCCGAGCGTCAGGGCGACAGCACCGGCGTCATCGAGCTCTGACATGCGAACCCCTTCACCTTTGAACCAGCCAACCCCTTCACCCTCACTGCCTTTGTGCCTGTGGGGCAGACTGGCAGTCTGCGCGCTGACGGGCCTCCTTTATGGGGGCCTCAGCGGGATGGCAATCCCGCTCTTCGCCGCCGCTCCCGACGTCCGCATACTGGACGCCGTCAAAAATCACGACACCGCCGCCCTGCGCTCTCTCCTCGCCCAAAAGGCAGACGTGAACGCGGTCGACATCACCGGCATGACCTCTTTGATCTGGGCCGCGCACAACGACGATCTGGATGCCGTCAAATTGCTTCTCTCCGCCAGCGCCAATCCCAAACTCGCCAACCGCTATGATGTCACCGCTCTTTCCGAAGCCGCCAAGTGCGGTGATGGCGCGATGATCGAAGCTCTGGTCAAAGCCGGGGCCGACGTCAACGCTCCCTTCGGCGAAGGCGAAACACCGCTGATGACCGCCTCCCGCACCGGAAGCGCAATTGGGGTCAAAGCCTTGTTGGACGGCGGCGCCAATGTCAACGCCACAAGCAAAGACCGCGGCGAGACCGCCCTGATGCTGGCCGTCGCCGAGAACCACGCCGATGTCGCGAAGCTTCTGGTCGCGGCTGGGGCGGACGTCAATGTTCGTTCCACTTTGTTCGATTTCAATTTTCAAAAGGTCGCCACCGGCGGTACGCAGGCCCTCTACTCCCGAGGCGGTTTGACTCCCCTCATACTGGCGGCGCGGCAGGGCGCAATCGAGAGCGCTCAGGTACTGCTCGACGCGGGGGCTGAAATCAACAAGCCGGAAGCGGACTACGGTTTAACCCCGTTACTCGAAGCGATCTACAACGACCATTACGATTTTGCGGCGTTTCTGGTCGATCGCAAAGCCAGCGTGAAGGAAGGCGCACTCTACCTGACGGTCGAGATGCGCGATCTGGACTATCAGGGGAACCGTCCCCGCAAGCCGGTCACCGGCAAGCTCGATGAGCTCGGTTTTATCAAATACCTGCTGGATCGCGGCGTGGATCCCAACGGACCCATGACGGTCAGGATTCCGGCTCGCGCCGCACAGAATGCCGCGGTTATTCCCCACGGCTACACGCCATTCCTGCGGGCTGCGCGATCGGCCGATGTCGAAACCATGAAATTGCTCGTCGCTCACGGCGCCGATCCCAACAAAGCGGCGGACGACAAGAATACTCCGTTGATCGTCGCCGGCGCAGGCATGGGAGCGCGTTTTCAGGGTGGTGAAGAGAAGCCCGAAGCGGACTTTCTCGAATGCATGAAGCTGCTCGTCGCCAGCGGGGCGGATGTCAACGCCGTAAATGACCGCGGCGACACCGCCCTGCACGGCGCAGCCGCGCGCGGCGCGGACCTGCTCATTCAATTTCTGGCCGATCACGGGGCGAAGATGGATGTCAGGAACAAACAGGGGCGGACTCCGTACGAAGTCGCCATGGGTATCGGCGGCGTACAGCAAAACGGGATTGCGCGCCCCGTCACGGCAGCGCTAATCCAGCGCCTCAGCGCCGGCCCCTCAGCCAAAAACTGATTCACCCGGTTTTCAAGTATTTGTTTTGATGAAAGCAAACGGCTTACCGCGGAAGCGGTAAGCCGTTCGCCTGTTCATGCTGCATAATCGGCACGAAGCCGGTCTGCAATTCAGCTTCGTGCTCTTTGACAATTGAATAACGCTCTGACGCCACAGAGCCGTAACACATAGGGAGCGGTTGCCAAGCCGTTGAAACCAAACGAAAATTGGCTTCGTTTGGTTTTCCGGCATCAAAAAGTCATTTTGTCTTTGGCCGCTTCGATCTTCAGGCCGTCGACGCCGTATATCACCAGCATGTCGCCCCACTCCCGGAAGTCGCCGTGCCGCTCGCGGAAACCGATCAGCGCTTTGGCTTCGTCCGGCGTCAGGCCGATCACCCTCTCCAGATCGTCGGCCTTTGCCTTGTTCACGTTGATTTTTGTGGCGTCTTCCGTCTTGCCGAAGTTCTTCGCCATGTAGGCCGCGATCGCGTCAAATTGTTCCGCAGTTCCGGGAACGCCCTTTGTTGCCATGCGGGCGACGGTCGTCTTCCAATCCTGTTCGGACCGGTGCTGGCCGAGGAGCATCGCCGGCTGATGGCACATGAGACAAATCTGCCCGATATACTCCTTCGCCGGACCGTCCGGGAAATCCTTCTGGGCGAAGGCAGGCGAAATCAGCAACAGCATCGGCAGGACAGCCAGCAAGGGTTTGAACATATCGAATTTATTCTCTCATCAATGAAGCACCGGCAGGGAGGGTTTCCCTTCGGGAAGATGCTGATCCACGGCATCGGAAATCAGCCCCACCAGCGCGTAGTCTCCCATCAGGGCGACCAGTTCCACAGTCCCTCGTTTGCCGAACAGCTCTTCCGCCTTCGCGAACGTGTCCGGACTTACTTTTTTCTCGCGAAATAACTGGCGCCCGGAGCGAATCACCAGCGCGTCCTTCTCCGGCACTCCCGAATAATCCTTGTTGAACCGGACCACGTCGATCGTCGCCGGGTCGATTCCCGCCTTGAGCGCGGCCGGCTCATGCGAGTTCCACTCGGATGAGAAGTTGGTTTCGCGGGTTGCGATCAGAATCGCCAGCTCGTTCACGTGGGTCCCGAGCGTCCCTTCCCTGATCACGGAATCGTGCAGCATGTGCAGGGCTTCGGCGACTGCCGGATTGTAGATCGCGAATCCAAGCGGCCCGCGCAGAGGGCCGCCGTTGCTGTTGGGGCCGGCAAGGGAATCGTAAACGCGCGTCCCCTTCTCGTCCAGATCCTGACGCTGGAGCAACGGAAGGCGCGCCAGAGATTCCTTATCGATATCGGGGGGCAGTGGAGCTTGGCCATAAACCGTTCCAAGCGTCAAAAACAGCATTCCAATTCCGGTCAAAACTCGCATGCGAGCGAGTATATCGGCACTTCGGCTTGACATCCGCATGGTCACGGCTATACATATGAACCCATGAAACTATTCCTTACAGCATTGATCGCCTTCGCGCCGCTTCTGGCGCAAACCCCCGTCACCGGCGTCGACGACCCGGAAGCTTTGGTCAAGAGCAAAGACAAGAAGCTCCAGGCCAACAAGCAACTCATCCTCGATCTCTTCCGTGAAGTGCTCGAGGCCCATCACACGGAACTGATCCCGAAATATCTCGCCCCCGACTTCATTCAACACAATCCCACGGCGGCCAACGGCGCGGATGCGCTGGCGGCATTCTTCAAGCAGCGTTTCCCGACGCCATTGCCCATTGAACCGAAGGTCAAGCGCAAAATCGTCTCCATCACGGCCGAAGGCGACATGGTAGTGGTGATCTACCCGCAGGAGTTTCCCGATCCCAAAGATCCATCGAAGAAATACACGACGGCCGGGTTCGACTCCTACCGCATCAAAGACGGCAAGGTTGTGGAGCACTGGGATAACGCCCGCAAATAGGAGTTCCCTCACAGGAGTTTCAACCCGGCCGTTTTACCGAATCTTTGAAAGCCCTTGTCCCTCGTCAGCAGGGGAGCCTTGTGATCGAGGCATGACTGGGCGATCAACGTGTCAGCCAGCCTCGCGGCGTATCCGCTTCGGGCCAGCTTCGCCCGAAGCTTTCCGGCGCGCTGCCAATAGCCGTCTCCCACGGCCAACTGTGGAAGGGATGCAATTAACTTCTCGGCTTCCAACGGCAGGCCGGGGTCGCTCAGCAACTCCGAAATAACTACCGGCGCCAGCGCGACAGCCCGTCGACGCAGCAACTTGTCGAGGAATTCAACGTCTGAGCCATCGTCGCCCGCGAGGTAGGCGATTACGCAATTCGTATCGACGCAAACCATATCGACGCAAACCAAGCGGTTCCCTGAGGTCAATCCCGCCGCAACCCGTCGACGTCGATGGATAGTTTCACTTTTCCGCGCAGGCGCCGCAGCCCCTCAAAAGCGTGGGAGGCAGCCATGGCTTCGAGTCCTTCGCGGATGGTCGGCGTAATACCTTTGCCCGTCGCCATGGTCGCGCGCTCGAGCAGATCCGCCGGCAGCATCACCGTTACTTTTTTCAGGTCCCTCATGCCGTACTCCGATACCAGTATGTCATGCCAGTACATACGGCAGCGCGAATGCTCCCGGCCCCGGCCATCGGGATCGGTAAGCCGCGCGCACTGCTTGCTGGCGCGCGCGGCTCAGAAAGCTTTCAGAGCCACGGCCGGTACATCCCCTTCAGGCAGGCGGATATTACAGCATACACGCAAAAAGGCCCGGCATTCATCCTGAGAAGAATGCCGGGTCGTGACGTTGCAGCCTGTGTCTGTGCGCCTAGAAGCTGTACTTCAATGCGAGCTGCATGATGCGCGGGCTGACGATCGTACTGGTAATCAACCCGAAGGTAGCTGCTGTCTGCTCGGCATTTCCGGGGTTGGCGAACTGCGGATGGTTGGCCAGATTGAAAGCTTCCGCCCGGAATTGGATGCTCTGTTTTCCCTCGCGGAACGCAGTGGTCTTGATCAGCGAAACATCGAAGTTGACTTGGCCCGGTCCCAGGAATATGCCTTGCCCTGAGTTCCCGAACAATGTGGCGCATCCGGCGCAATTTGCCTGGGTGGTGATAGTGCCGGTGGGGGAGATCGCCGGCGTGGGAACGAACGCGGCTGGATTGAAATATTGGAGGCCCGCGAACGTTCCGTTATTCACCAAGGGGCGTGATTCAATTCCACCGGGGTTCACGATCTGCCCATAGGTGACGCCGGAAGCAAGCTGCGCCGTGGAGTTGCCACCCTCGCCCGTGCCGGCATTGGAACCGCCATAGTAGGCCGTGCCGCCATTGGTGTCATAGACCGACATCGGTTGTCCACCCTGAATCGTGGTCACGCCGGTAACCTGCCAGCCTTTGGCGAGATAGCCCAAAGCACCTTTCGGATTGCCGAAGGGAAGCTGGTAGGAGTAGCTCAGGACGAAGCGCTGCGGACGCGGGGCTCCGATCGTCCCGCTCGCGGGGCCGTACTGCTGGCCCAGAACCTCCGCGTTGTTGACGTTGGCTTGCCCGTCGAAGCTGAGGACCGTGAGGTCTTTGCTCCAGGTATAGGCGCCCTGGAAGGTAAGACCGTGAGAGAAGGCCTTGCGAACGGTTACCTGGAGGCTGTTGTAGTTGGCGTATCCATCGTAGCCTGTGCCCTGTAGACCTGCCGTCTGGTAGCCGAGGTAGGGGACTCGATACACCGCGTTGGCCGCTGTATTCGAGGTTTGACCGTTAATGGGGTTGCTGGGGCTGGCGAGTTGGGCAAGGTTGTAGTTGTGGTTGTAGTCCACCTGATTGATGCTGCTCGATCCGACATAACCCGCTTCGAGCACATACCCTTTCAAAAACTCGTACTGGAACGTCAGGTTGTACTGGCGGGTCAGCGGAGTGTGAATGACCGAATAGAACGGGGTGTTCAATTCCGAGTTGTTGCCGGTCGCGGGATCGAAGTAGCGCGGGCTGAACGCGAGCGGCATAACTGCCGCGCTGGGGTACGGATTCGCCAGTGAATACGGCAGAGCGGAGCCGCCGCTGTAGTCGAGAGTCACCGCATAGGGATCGCCTTGTTCCACGGCATGCACGAAGTTGCTGCTGCCGACGCGATCGTAGAAGAGGCCGACGCCGCCGCGGATGACCAAGTGCTCCAGGGCTTGGTAGGCGAATCCGAAACGGGGGCCGAAATTGTCCTTCGGGATTCCGCCCTCCGTGGGTGAATCGCCGCTAAGCACCTTGACCCCAGCGGGAGGATTCTGGCCGTTTACAGCGCCGGGACTGTTGGCGCCGTAATGACTGAGGTAGTTTTGGGCTACGACGTAGCCGACCAGACTGGCGCCCGAAGGTTGCGGAGTCGTCGGGGGATTCGGTACGGTCTGGAGTTGGCTGGGCCAGACGTTGGTGAGGTTCCCGAAGTTGTCGCCGAGCATCGCGTCATATTCATAGCGAAGGCCGAGATTCAGGGTCAGCTTGGAACTGACTTTCCAGTCGTCCTGGACGAAGACGTCAAAGTCTTTTTCACGGTAACCGTGAATGATCCCGTTAGGTCCGCTGCGCACGCAATAAAGACATTCCAAAAACGTGCCGATGGGTGCACCGGTGGTTCCGGTGGCGGGGCCGTTGCCGTAACAGGACGGGCCGCCGCAGCCGGGGAGTCCGAGCAGGAAGTCGGAAAATCCGGGGATAATCACGAATCCGCGCGCCAGAGACTGGAATGAAAGATTCCACTGGTCGGCCTCATAGTCTCCGCCGGCCCGGATGGTGTGCTTGCCGTGCGTCCAGGAGATCTGATCGCCATAATTAAACTGCGTGGCCGGACCAATGTAGGGCGCCAGAGTTCCGCCGATACTTGGGCCTCCCAGGATGATCGCGACCTGCGGCTGGGTTTGCGTCGGGATAATGGGCGTTTGGCCTATCGACGCAGGCGTGTATTGCGGGGTCAAATCGGAGCCATTGGCGATGTTTCGTTGCATCGCCGCGTGCACTTCGTTCACCCAATTGCTCGAGATGATCGTGGTGAGTTTAAGCGTGGAGTTGGTATTGGCGTAATAACTATGCGTGGGCATTCCGGGCAGCCCGGCGATGCCGAAAGGAGTGACCTGCGGGTCCTCGCTGAAGAGATACCGCATGGCGAGAGTGTTCTTGCTGTTGAGAAGGTAGTCCATGTTGGTCAGGTATTGATCGCCCGTATACTTGGCGGGACTGCTGTACGTGACATTCTGGAAGCCACCGTTGCTCGAACCGGGAATGTAGTAGCTGCCGTTCGGATTGGTGCTGCGGATGATGGCCATGGCCACCGGGCTGATATTGGATCCGTCGCACGCCACCTGCGTTTGGAAGAAGGGCGCGCCAACGAACAAACCCAAGCCTGTATAGTAGGGCGCCGGATTCCCCGGATGGTCTTGCGGGCAGAAAGCCGCGCCCACGGCCGCCTGATATGCCGCGCCCGAGCGATTACCGGCGGGGAGTGGGGGCAAAGTCGTGGTGGATGTACCCTGCGCGGCAACGCCATTGAGTTGCCGGGTGCCCTGATAGCTGCCGAAGAAGAACAACTTGTCCTTCTTGAGGGGTCCGCCGAATGTGCCGCCGAACTGGTTCTGTTTCAAAATCTGCTGTGCGCCGCCGCCGAGCGAATTCTCGAAGAAACTGTTGGCGTTCATATCCTCGTTGCGGAAGAACTCAAACAGGGTTCCATGAAAGTTGTTGGTGCCCGACTTGGTGAGCACGTTGACGTTGGCGCCGGGATTGCGGCCATAACTGGCGTCAAACGTGGAAGTCTGGACTTTGAACTCCGCAATGGCGTCGGGGCTGGGGATAGCGATACCGACGTAGATACCGCAGTCGGCCGAGAGTCCCGCGCCAAATGCGTTGATAATCGAAACGCCGTCCATCTGGAAGTTGTTCTGCTGGTTGGTGGCGCCATTGACAGACATGTCCAGCGTGCCTTTACCGAACGCGGCTGCATTCTCCACGTTGGCGGCGGCGCCGGCCGAAAGGCTCAGAATCTGCG
>Ga0181521_10002579_pt1 | contig 21776 bp, 21 predicted proteins | sample PEATcosm2014_Bin_32_FD_119764 | JGI IMG/M metagenome (GOLD analysis project Ga0181521, IMG submission 119764) | Peatland microbial communities from MTU Mesocosm Facility, Houghton, MI, USA - PEATcosm2014_Bin02_60_metaG | ecosystem: Environmental > Terrestrial > Soil > Wetlands > Peat | place...
AAAGTAATGCCGCCCGAACCGGTGCACGCAAGCCCAACATGAACCGCCAAGCGGCCGGGCTACGCCCCGGCACTCTGCGCGCTCTCGGCTGCATGGCTGCCCCCGTCGCTGGTGGAAACCATTACCCTCTTGGTTCAGGTGGGTGGCAAGCCCTCGCCGAGTCATGGCGAGCCGGCCGCGCCGATCGCAGCGGATGCAGGACACCGCCAGCGTGGGGAGACGCGCGGCGACCTTGCCGAGCGTGACAACGCCGGGAGGCGGGTCTGGGGCTGCATAGTGGTGCACACAACGTCGATGCTCTAACCGCTCAGTCCACGGTCGGATCGTTGACTATCTGCTCGTCCCGCCATTGAGCATAGCTTGCACCACGTCCCTCGGCACGCGATGACTGCCTGTTTGTTCCCAAGAACAACCGCCCGAACCGCTTGCAATCTGGGCATGGATGCCCAATATTCCGTGCAGTTGAGCACGAGGGTCCGGAATGATCAGCGCAGCCGCCGTTGCCCAGGTGCTGGGCGGGCTCGGTCGCCGCAAAGCATCGATCACCGATCTCGTCCTGGCCGATGCCGTGCGCGACGGTTTGCCGGTGTCCGCGCTGGACCGGCTGATCGCGGACGGCGTTGTCTCCGAGCAGGAAATGGAGGTGCATTTCATTCCGCGCCGAACAATCTACGCACGGCGACAGAAAGGCACGCTCTCGCGGGAGCAAAGCGATCTTGTCGTGCGCCTCGCGCGCATCCAGGCGATGGCGGATGAGGTGTTTGGGGACCGGCAGAAGGTCCACCGCTGGCTACGCAAGCCGAACGGTGCCCTCGGAAGTCAGGTTCCGCTTGCCTTACTCGATACCGAAGAGGGGGGACGGGTGGTCGAGGCTGTGCTGGGACGAATCGCACACGGAATTGTCGAATAGATGCGGGTCTGGCGGCTGGCAGTTGGCCCGCACCGCGAGATCGACGGCGAAGGCGCGCGCATCTACGGCGGTCGGTGGAATAGTCCTGGCGTCCCGGTCATTTACGCAGCAACGCACATCTCGCTCGCGCTACTGGAACAACTCGTCCATGTGGACCCCGAGGATCTGCCCAATGCGTTTAGGGCTTTCGCGATCGACCTCCCGGACGATGCCGCAACGGAGATGGTAGCCCAGACGATCCGACCGGCCGATCTCGAAACATCCCGCCGATACGGCGACGAATGGGCGGAATCACAACGATCGGCCGCGCTGGTAGTGCCATCGACACTGGTTGCGGCTCTACTGCTGCCAGGCTCAATTAAGACCGAGGAGCGGAACGTATTGCTCAACCCACGGCATGCGTCGGTGGACGCGTGGCAAGTGGTCGAAACTTCATTCACTGTCGATTCCCGGCTAAAACGCACCGGATGAACGAAGCGGGGGAAACGTCCATGACAAACAACACGCATTGGATCGGTACCTGGACCGTGGCGCCGGCACCGGCCGAGGGCGTCGCGTTCAACAACGTGACGCTGCGCATGAACGGGCGCGTCAGCTTGGGCGGGAAAGTGCTGCGGGTACGGCTGTCGAATGCCCACGGCACAAAGCCGCTGGCGATCGGCGCGGCGCATATCGGGCTGCGTGCCGCAGGCGCGGCCGTGGTGCCGGGGACCAACCGCAAGCTGACCTTCGGCGGCAGTGGCAGCGCCACCATCGCCACCGGGGCGCTGCTGATCAGCGATCCGGTAGAACTGGACGTGCCACCGCTCGGGGACGTGGCGATTACCGTGCATCTGCCGGATGACCTGCCGGCGAGCTTTGGCGTCACCGGGCGTTATGCGCGGGTCACGAACTACATTTCCCCCCTCGGCAATTTCGCCGGCACGGAACAAATGCCGGTCGGCCGCATCACCGACGACTGGTATTTCGTCAGCGGCATCGACGTGGCGGCGGAGCCGGGGACCGGCGGTATCGTCGCGCTCGGCGATTCGCTGACCGACGGCAACATCGCGACGCACGATGCCTATGCCAACTGGCCGAGTCAGCTTGCCCGCCGCCTGCACGCTCGGCGCGGCGGACGGCCGATGGGCGTGATGAACCAGGGGCTCGGCGGCAACCGCATCCTGCACGACATCCGCGGCGACAGCGGCCTGCGGCGGTTCGATCGCGACGTGCTGGCGCAGCCTGGCGTGACGCATGTCATCGTGCTGCTGGGCACCAACGACCTGCGCAACCGCTGGGCCAGGCCGGAGGAAGACGCCAACGCGCCGGCGATGATCGCGGGGCTGAAGCAACTCGCGCTGCGGGCGCATGCGCGGGGGGTGAAGATCTTCGGCGGCACGCTGACGCCGTTCGAGAACGAGACATTCCTGCCCGGCGCCTGGACGCCGGCGCGCGAGGCAGTCCGCCAGGAGGTCAACGCGTGGATCAGGCAGGGCGGCGCGTTCGACGCGGTGATCGACTTCGACGCGGGCGTGCGCGATCCGGAGCGCCCGAGCAGCATGCTGCCGATCTACGATTGCGGCGACCACCTGCACCAGAGCGACCACGGCTACAACCACATGGGCGACATCATCGATCTGTCGCTGTTCGACTGAGCGAGTGAACACGAAATCCTCCCCCTCCCCTTGAGGGAGGGGGCTGGGGGAGGGGTGCGTACAACCAACGACTGTGGTTGTACGCACCCCTCCCCCCAGCCCCCTCCCTCAAGGGGAGGGGGAGAATTCTGCATGGTTCAGTGGCAGATTTCTTCCAGCGACAGTCCGCGCGTGCGCGGGCCGAAGCCACCGATTGCGATCACCACCACAAGCATCGCCGCACTGATAAAGCCAAACACCCCACCGGACCCATAGTTCTGCAGGAAGAACGCGATGATGAAGCTGGTGACGATCGTTGACTGCCGGCTGATCGAATAGACAAAGCCCGTGCCGACGTACAGCGGAGCGAAGCAATCTCCCCGAACTGTCGCACGAATGCACGCAGGAGATTGCTTCGCTTCGCTCGCAATGACGGGGTGCGCCGCACCACCTACAGCTCTATCAACAGCTTCGGGTGCAAGGCCGATAGCAGGAACGCGTCAATCAGCTCCCTCTGCATCGTATCCCCGTCGCGGTTGCGCACCGCCGCCTGCAGCGACGGATTGAGCAAGACGCGCCCGCTGGTCCAGCCGGGCAGCGCCGACACGGACAAGAACGTGGCGATCCCGGCATCGATCAGCCTGGCCATCACGTCCAGCGTCTCCGACCGCAGCAGGACCTCGCAGGGCCCGAGCAAGTCGAATACCACGCCGATGCCGGACGCATAGCCCTGCGGCACGTCGTCATCGGTCGCGCGCAGCATGATCTGCGACCGGTCCGGCCGCCACGCATCGTCCAGCCACGCGTAGCGGCGCCACAGGCAGTAAAACTCGCGGCACACACTCGGACGCTGGTCATAAAGTCCGCAGCCGGTGCCCGGCGTGCAGTGCACGCACAGCACGCCTTGCACCTTGCGAAACGCGTCGCTCTCGATCGTGGGTTCCTTGCAGCACACGGTGCACGAGCCGCACGCGCGGCCCGGCACCAGGCCGGCGTGCCCGTCCGACGGCACGCCGGCGACCTTACGGCCGCGCCATGTCGCCTTGCGAGAACGCGGTCTCCTCGTTGGTGATGAACTCGAGCAAACAGGCCTTGCCTTCCTCGGTCTGCCGGCGGGCGCGCAGGATGGCCTCGCCGATCTGCCCGGGGTGCTCGACGCGTTCGCTCCAGCCGCCGAGGTCACGCGCCAGTGCCGCGTAGCTGCCGCCCAGGTCGCGCGCCCGATACCTCTCATGCGACAGCCCCATGTGCCGCGTCTCGATCGCCATGCTGGAGTTGTTGAACACGATGGTCAGGATCGGCACGCCGCAGCGCACGGCGGTTTCGAAATCCAGCCCGGTCATGCCGAACGCCGCATCGCCCATGATGTTGACGCAGAATTTTTCCGGCGCCGCGATCTTCGCGCCGATGTTCAACCCGAGCCCGGTGCCGAGTTGGTGCGACTTCCCCCACCCCAGATACCCGCGCGGTCGTTTCGCCTGGTAAAACGGCAACAACTGCTCTCGGGGACTGCCGGAATCGTGCGTCATGATGACGTCGGCGGTATCGACCACCTGCTGGAACTCGGCGATCACCCGATACGGATTGATCGGCGTCGTCGTCGCCCCGAGTTTTTCCGCCCACTTCGCCCGCCACGACGCGTTGGCGCGGGCGATCTCCGCCGCCGGCGAACGCTCGATCGAGCGCCGGTCGAGCCGGTCCAGCACCGCCGCGATCAGATGCCCCAGAGCCAGCTTCGCATCGCCCAGCAGCGCAACGTCGGTCGCATAGGTCTTGTTGAGATCGCGCGTGTCGTTGGTGTTGTGGATCAGCTTTGCCCGGTTCGGCAGATTCGGCGTGGACAGCGGATGCCGCGTCAACCCGCAGCCCACCGCGAGGATCACGTCCGCCTTGTCGTGCAGGAACAGCGACCCCGCGCCGGTGAAACCGTTGCCGCCGGTACCCAGGGCCAGCGCATGGTCCTCGGGGAAGGCGCTCTTGCCGTCCACCGTCGTCATAACCGGCGCTTGCAGCAGCTCGGCGAGTCGCACCAGCTCGTCGCTGGCATCGGCGTACAGCACCCCCTGCCCGGCCAGGATGATGGGACACGACGCCTCCGCCAGCAGCTTCGCCGCTTCTTCCACGTCGTGTGCATCCGGTGCGGACCGCGCCTCGCGGACGCCGCGGTACTCGCCGGCGTTGCCGGGAATTTCACTGCCGACGACGTCGCGCGGCAGCTCCACCATCACCGGACCCGGCCTGCCATTGCGCAACGCATTGAACGCCCGGCGCATCACGTCCGGCGTCTGCTCTGGTTGCATAACCGTTTCAATCGACTTGGTGACCGAGGCATAGCTGCGCGCCGCGCTGAACAGCGGAAATACCTGCTGCTGCTCCAGCGAATGGCCGAGCGGCAGCAGCAGGATCGGCGTGGAATCGGAATATGCCGAGGCGACGCCGGCGAACGCGTTCTCCGCGCCCGGGCCGTATTGCATGGCGAACACGCCGACCGGCTTGCCGTTGGTAACCCGCGCGAAACCGTCGGCCATGTGCACGCCGACCCGTTCCTGCCGGCAGATCACCGGCCGCAGGCCGCCGGCCACCGCCGCCTCGATCATCGAGGTCGTGGGGAAGCAGAACAACGTGGTGACACCCTCGCGCCGGAGGGTTTCGACGATGGCGTCGGCGACGATCATGGGTTTCCTCCTCGGACCATTGCCGGCACTATAGCATCGTTACGGGGCGCGTCATGCGAGGGGTAGACCCCTCCGCTTCCCTTGCGGGAGGCGAACGTCTTCGTGGTTGATGCAGATCAAGGCCCGTCGCCCACCAAGCCGCTACCCGTCGGTGGCACGGTTGCCGGCGCACCAAAGGAGGAAACGATGCAAGACACCACACCACAGCGGCGGCTCGCCACGCGTCTGCTGGCGACTCTGTTCGGCTCGGCTGCGCTGGCCGCCGTCGCGGCCGGTCCGGCCGCCGCCCAGGGCACGGTAGAGATGTATTGCGGCGTCGACGAGGCATGGTGCCGCGCCATGGCCAACACCTACCAGCAGGAAACCGGCGTGAAGGTGGACATGATCCGCATGAGCGCCGGCGAGACCTACGCCCGGATCCGTGCCGAAAAAGACAACCCGCGTGGCGACATCTGGTGGGGCGGCACCGGCGATCCGCATCTCCAGGCAGCCGACGAAGACCTGACCGAATCCTACACCTCGCCACTGTTGCCCAAGCTGCGCGACTGGGCGCAGCACCAGGCGGCGATCTCGCACAATCGTACCGTCGGGATCTACCTCGGGGCGCTCGGCTTCGGCTACAACACCGAGGACATGACGCGGCGCAAGCTGACGCCGCCGGCCTGCTGGGCCGACCTGATCAAGCCCGAGTTCAAGGGCGACGTGCAGATGGCCGACCCGAACTCCTCCGGCACCGCCTGGACCATGTTGGCGACCATCGTGCAGCTCATGGGCGAGGACAACGCCTTCGCCTATTTCCGCAAACTGAACGGCAACATCAACGAATACACCAAGGCCGGCGCGGCGCCGGCGCTCGCCACCGGCCAGGGCGAGACGCTGATCGGCATCGCCTTCCAGCACGACATCATCCAGGTGGCGCGCACCAAGAAGCCGGTGCAGGTGGTTTCACCCTGCGAAGGCACCGGCTACGAGATCGGCTCGATGAGCCTGATCAAGGGCGCGCACCACATGGACGAGGCGAAGAAATTCTACGAATGGGCGTTGACGCCGCAGGCCCAGACACTGGCCGCGCAGAACGGCAGCTTCCAGATCCCGTCCAACCCGGCCACGCCAGTGCCGCCCGAGGCCCCCGACCTCAGCAAGGTAAAGCTGATCGCTTACGACTTCGCCACCTACGGCGCCGCGGCGACGCGCACCCGATTGCTCGCGCGCTGGGCCAGTGACGTGAAGAACGCGCCGAAATAGGCAGTTCAGCGTCATTGCGAGCGAAGCGAAGCAATTTCCCACGTGAGTTGGTGCGAACTCACGTGGGAAATTGCTTCGCTTCGCTAGCGAGAGACTCCCCCTCCCCTTGAGGGAGGGGGTTGGGGGGAGGGGTTGGTCGGAGGCTCGCACCGACCAACCCCTCCCCCCAACCCCCTCCCTCAAGGGGAGGGGGAGTCTCTCGCTCCCGGCCTGCGCAGTTTCATCCAGGGCGGGTCGGCCGTCGCCGGCCAGTGGCCAAATCGCAATGACAGGGGCGGCCGAGGGTCCGACCGTCTGGATCGCCAAACAGGACATGCAGCTTAGGACAAGCAGTGCCGCGATCGAATGAACGCACCGAAACCGGCCACAAGATGCCTCGGTCGCTCGCCGGCTGGCTGGTCACCGGCTGGGCCGGCCTGCTGCTGTTGCCGTGGTACGGGTTCGAATCGGGCACAGCAGGCGCCACCGCGGCGCCGGCACTCGTCCAGGCGACCTGGCAGGGCGCGGCATGGCTGCTGCCGCTGGTCGTGCCGCTGTTGCTGGGCACCTGGGCGGCGTTCGCCACACGGCACGCCCGCATGCTGGTGCTCGCCGGCGCTACCGGGCTGGCGTGGCTCGGCATCGAGAGCCTGTGCATCATCCATCACGGTTGGGCCTATGCCTGGCTGACGACTGCGACGGGCTGGGCCGGTCCGACCCAGCCCGCACTGGGCTGGGGCGCCGCCGCCTATGCGCTCGCCTGCACCATGTTGCTCGCGTTCGGCATGGCGCGGCGCGGCGCGCTGAAAGGCGACACGTTCATCGTCGGCGCGGTCCTGCTGGTGGTCGGGCTGATCGCGCTGTTCGTGTTCTACCCGGTGCTGTGCATCCTGACGTCCGCGGTGCGCGACACCGACGGCAATCTCGCGCCGCAACTCTTCGCCGCCAAGCTGTTCAGCCGCTCGATCTGGGGCGTCGATTGCGTGTTCGGCAACGTCGCCTGCGGCACCGTGTGGAACACCCTGGCCGAGGCCACCCTCGTCGGCCTGCTCGCCACCCTGCTCGGCCTCGCCTTCGCGCTGGTCGCGGCGCGCACCCACCTGCCGCTCAAGCCATTGGTGCGCGCGCTGTCGATCCTGCCGATCATCACGCCGCCCTTCGTCATCGGCCTGGCGCTGATCCTGCTGTTCGGCCGCGCCGGCATGGCCACGGTCTGGCTCGCCGAGCATTTCGGCCTGCCGCGCAGCCGCTGGATCTATGGCATGCCGGGCATCACCATCGCCCAGGTGCTGGCCTTCACGCCGATCGCCTACATGGTGCTGGCCGGTGTGTTGCAGGGCGTCGCCCCCAGCCTGGAAGAGGCGTCGCTGACGCTGCGGGCCTCGCCCTGGTACAGCTTCCGCACCGTCACCTGGCCGCTGATCCGGCCCGGCCTGGCCAACGCCTTCCTGATCGGCTTCATCGAGAGCATGGCGGATTTCGCCAATCCGCTGATGATCGGCGGCAACTTCAACGTGCTCTCGACCGACATCTTCTTTGCCGTGGTCGGCGCCACGCATGACCAGGGACGCGCCGCGGTGTTGGCCATCGTGCTGCTGACCTTCACCCTCTCCGCCTTCGTCGCACAACGCTTCTGGGTCGGCAGCCGCAGCTACGCCACGGTCGCCGGCAAGGGCGATGCCGGCCGCACTGCGACGTTGCCGGCCGGCGTGCGCATCGCTTGCATCGGCGTCATCCTGCCGTGGCTGGTCCTGACCATCGCCGTATATGGCATCATCATGGTTGGCGGCTTCGTCGAATCGATCGGCCGGGACAATACGTTCACCCTGCGCTACTTCCTCACCGCGTTCTCGGTCAGCCATGGCGTCGGCGGCTGGTTCCTGTCCGGCTCCGCCTGGTCGTCCTTCCTCACCACGATCGAGATCGCGCTGATCGCCATGCCGTTCACCGCCGCGCTGGGCATCCTGACCGCCTGGCTGCTGGACCGGCAGAAATTCCCCGGCAGCCGCACATTCGAGTTCTTCGCCATGATGAGCTTCGCCATCCCCGGCACGGTGATCGGCGTCAGCTACATCCTGGCGTTCAACGTGCCGCCGGTGCAGCTCACCGGCACCGGCACGCTGATCGCCATCGCCTTCGCCTTCCGCAACATGCCGGTCGGCATTCGCAGCGGCCTGGCGACGCTCAGCCAGATCGACCGCAGCCTCGACGAGGCTTCGCTGACCTTGCGGGCCGGCTCGTTCGGCACCTTGCGCCGGGTCATCCTGCCGCTGCTGCGGCCGGCGATCGCCACCGCGATGATCTACAGTTTCGTGCGCGCGGTCACCGCGGTCAGCGCGGTTATTTTCCTCGTCACCGGCGAGTACAATTTGGCGACGGTGTACATCGTCGGACGCGCGGATGTCGGCGAGTATGGGGTGGCGATCGTGTATTCGGCGATGCTGATCGTGGTCATCGCACTGGCGCTGCTGGGCATCCAGCTTGTGGTGGGGCAGCGCCGCCTGGGCCGCCGCGGCCTGGCACCGCCGGCGCTGGATGGCGCGCTCACGGTGGTGCAGGCATGAGCAGTGCGGAGAGCACACGGCAGGCGGTGGAATTTCGCGGCGTCAGCAAGCGATACGGCACGGTGACCGCCGTTGACGATGTCAGCTTTGCCATCGCCAGCGGCACGCTGGTCACGCTGCTGGGACCATCCGGGTGCGGCAAGACAACGATCCTGCGGATGATCGCCGGGCTTGAGCAAGTGAGTTCGGGGTCGATCCTGATCGACGGCGAGGACGTGACGCTGCTGCCCGCCACGCAGCGCAACATCAGCATGGTGTTCCAGTCCTACGCGCTGTTTCCGCACATGACCGTGATGGAAAACGTCTGCTACGGCCTGCGCGCCAGCGGCATGGGCAAGGCGAGGGCCGAGCCGATCGCCGCGGAAAAGCTGCGCCAGGTCGGTCTCGCCGGCTATGAGCGCCGGCTGCCGAGCGAACTGTCCGGCGGCCAGCAGCAGCGCGTCGCGGTCGCCCGCGCCATCGTGCTGGAACCGAAGGTGCTGCTGTTCGACGAGCCGCTGTCCAACCTGGACACCAAGCTGCGCCGGCGGGTGCGCGAGGAAATTCGCGAGTTGCAGCAAAGCCTGACGCTGACCGCCGTCTATGTCACCCACGATCAGCAGGAGGCGCTGGCGATCTCCGACCGCATCATGGTCATGGGTATGGCGCGCATCGCCCAGGATGACTCGCCACGCGCGCTGTACGAGCACCCGGCGAGCCATTTCGTCGCAGACTTCATCGGCGACGCGAACCTGGTGCCGGTCACCATCGGGCCGCACGCCGGAATCGAGGCGCAGGTCCGGCTTGGCCCGATAAGCCTGACCCTGCCGCATCGGGGCGTGCCGGCCGGTGCGGCGGAACTGGCGATCCGGCCGCAGGCGCTATTGCTGCGCGTGGGTGATCCCGGGCCGACCGAGCTGCGCGGCCGGATCGCCAGGGCGGCCTATCTCGGCAGCCACATGGAGTACCAGGTTGTCGCCGACGGGCTGGACAAGGAGCTGTTCGTCATCGACCCCGCGGTGGCCACGCCAATGCGCCACGGCACGACGGTCGCCATCACGCTATCGGATGTCGGCGTATCGGTCGTGGTACCTGGCTGACCCAGGCGCCATGCCGCGTCAGCGGGTTACATCGTTGCTCGGGGCACGGCGGCTCGCCAACATGGCGTCCATCCTGGCGCCCACCGCGTTGGACACGGCATCGACCCGCTGTGGGGGGGCCACTACCGGCGCAGCGACATTGCTCGCGCGATAGCCGCTGTCATTCGTCGTCGCGCAGCCCGCCAGCATGAGCAATGCGGGCAACACGTACCGTATCCGGATTTTCATTCGGTCAACCCCACACAAAGCGTAACCCGCACCCTACACAATCGTGTGACGCAACTCGGCGGCCGCTGCGTACGGCAGCATAACACTCCGCCCTGGAAGCGCTCTGCACTAACAATTACACGATTCGCGTGTCGGAGTGGTTACAATCCGCGTGACTTCGGCATCAAATTTGCGCTCAGGCGTTCGGCTCCCGGACGCGCGAGGAAGGCAATACTTCCCGCCACAATCGTCGCCACCACGTGCGGAACGTTAGCGTCCACCAACACCAGGTCCGCCCGCTTGCCGAGGGAAATCATCCCGCGATCGGACAGACCGGCGGCCTGCGCCGGATTGGCTGAAATCAGCGCCCAGGCCCTGGCGAGAGGCAGTACGCCGCGCCCGGCCAGGATCAGCGCGGCACGCAGCATGGCCGGATAGTAGTAGTCGGATGACAGCACGTTGCAGATGCCGGACTCGGCGAGCCGGGCAGCGGAGGCCCAGCCGAGATGCGACCTGCCGCGCACCACGTTCGGACTGCCCATCACCACCCAGTCACCGGCCTCGCGCGCCGCCTCGCCGACCTCCTCGGCGATGGGAAACTCACAGATGTGAGCGCCCAACGCGCGGAACGCCGTGCGTTCCGGCACCGTCGCATCGTCGTGACTGGCGAGCGGCGTGCCGGCGTTCCGCGCCGCCGCGGCGATGCGAGCCCGCGCGGCGGGCACGGCATCGACGCGCGCCCCAATCCTTTCAGCCAGATTGCGAAACGCGTCCAGCTTCATGCCGGCGCGGTCGCTGTATTTCGCCCCCGCCACCGGGTCGGCAAGCTTTTTCAGGATCGACGGGGTGTGGTCGTTGAATGCGACCAGGTGAACATGCCCCGCGGCGATATCGGCCAGGGCGGTTTCCAGCGCGTCGAGATTGTACGCCTCCCAGCGCAGATGCACACGCATGTCACAGGTCCACGGTCGCGCTCGCAGGGCGGCCAGCAAGGCAACCCAGGAGTCCGGACTGCGCAGACCCGGTTCCCACGACAGCGTGACGCCGTGAAACGCCGTCGTAATGCCGTTGGCCAGCAATTGGGCCTCGGTGTCGACCAGTGCGATGTCCGGCGGAAAATCCACGCCCGGCCGCGGCTGCAATTGCCGCTCGAAGGCGTCGCCATGAATGTCGACGATGCCCGGCAGCACCAGCAGGCCGCGTGCATCGAATGTTGCATCGCCCCGGGCTTCGCTGCCGATCGCGCCGATGCGGCCATCGGCCAGCAGCAGATCCGTCGTCTGTTCACCCTCCGGCAGCAGCACCTGCCCGCCGGCGATTCGCATCGTGTCCATCTGGCTTTCTCTACTAGGGTTCGAAGACGATCTGCACGCGCGGCGTGGGATAGCGGCCGATGGCGAATTCCACCACCTGCCCGGCGCGATCGACATTGACGTTATCGGTCAGCAGCAGCGGCCGGTTGCGCGGCATGCGCAGCAGGTCCGCCTCGTCGCCGGTCGGCAGCCGGGCTGTCACGCGAGTCATTTGCCGGAGATAGTCCGCAACGCCGACGGCGTGCAGCGCCTCGGTGATGCGCGGCGTGGCACGCAACGCCTCCAGGATGCCGCGCAGTCGCGCCGTGGGAAAATAGTGGCTGGTCAAGCTCACCGGCCGATCGTCGGCGAAACCCAGCCGCTCCAGCAACACCACGCGACCGCCCGAGCGGATGCCGAGCCCCGTGGCGACCTGGGTATCCGCTACGGTCTCCTTCAATTGCAGCACGCGCCCCGAGGGTTCCTTGTTATGCCGCCTGATCCATTCGGAAAAGCGCGTGCGCGGCTCGACCGAATACTCCAGCACATCCTCGGCCACGAAAGACCCGCGCCCTTGCTCCACCCGCACCAGGCCGCTGCGCGACAGTTCCTCCAGCGCGCGACGCACGGTGTGCCGATTCACCGCGAACTGATGCGAGAGCTCCGCCTCGGTGGGCAGGCGGCCGCCCGGAGCGTAGCGGCCCTCGCCGATATCCTGCTGCAAATGACTGGCGATCTGCCGCCACAATGCGACACCTTCGTGACGCAGCACCGGATGAGTCTGCCGGTCGTCCGCCTCCCGCGCCAGCTTCATGGTTTCGTCATCCAAGCGGAGCCCCGTTTGTGCAAATTCCCGGTTGACGATAGCCGGAGGCGAGGCTAGCTGTCTAGACATCCGAATAAGCTCCGGACGCATCATGCAAGCCGCCGCTCCATCCCCCCAACCTCACACCGCGCGCCGCCGCTGGATGGCGGTGCTGGCGCGCGCAAGCGCCGAGGAACTGGCCGCACTGCTGGACCGCCATGCCGTGGTGCCACGCTACACCAGACTACGCGGTCCGGAGGCGGGATTGGTGATGGTGCGGGGCCGCACCGGCGGAGGCGGCGCACCGTTCAATATCGGCGAGATGACGGTCACGCGCTGCACGGTGCGCACCGACGCGGGACAAGTGGGCCACGCCTATGTCGCGGGACGCGACGGACGCCAGGCCGAACTGGCGGCGGTGGTCGATGCGATGTTGCAGGACCCGCTTCAGGCTTTTGCGTTGCAGGCGAATGTGATTGCACCCTTGGCCGAGGCGCAACAGACGCGCCGCACCACCATCGCGGCAAAGGCCGCGGCAACCAAGGTACAATTCTTCGCGATGCGGAACATGCGCGCATGAGCAAGGACATGCTCCAGCCGGGGTTTGCCGATCCGGTCTCCGGCGCGCAATCGTGCTTTCGCGCCGTGCTGGACGCCATGGCGCGGCCCGGTCGCATCCGCGAGGTTGGCACGGACCTGACACCGCCCGCACCGCTGGCGGCTGCGACGGCCGCGGTGCTGCTGACCTTGCTCGATTACGATACGCCGGTGTGGCTGGATCAGGCGGCGGCGGCGTCACGCGCGTGGATCGGCTTCCACTGTGGCGCGCCGATCGTTCCTTCGGCCGCCGCGTGCAGCTTCGCGCTTGCGCTGTCGTTGCCCGAGCTTTCGACGCTGCCGGCCGGTTCGCATGAGGCACCGGAAAACGCAGCGACGTTGATCCTGCAAGTAAAGGCGTTTGGCCGCGGTCGCACCTATCGGCTGGCCGGGCCGGGATTGCGTGCGCCGGCGCTGCTGTCGGTGGACGGCCTGCCGGCCGGATTCGCCAGTGCCTGGCAGGAGAACCACGCGCTGTTCCCGCGTGGCGTCGATATCGTGCTGTGCGCCGGCACATCGCTTGCGGCGCTGCCGCGCAGCGTTGCGCTGCAGGAGATTTGAGTCATGGCCTATGTCACGGTCAAGGGCGGCGAACAGGCGATCGAAGCCGCGCATACCTGGCTGGCAGAGGAGCGGCGGGGCGATACGGCGGTGCCGGAAGTGTCGCTGGCGCAGATCGAACAGCAGCTTGGGCGGGCGGTGGATCGCGCGATGGGCGAAGGCTCGCTGTATGACCGCGCACTCGCTGCGTTGGCAGTGAAGCAGGCGCAGGGCGATCTGATCGAGGCGGCATTCCTGCTGCGCGCCTATCGCACCACCCTGCCCCGCTTTGCCTATTCATTGCCGGTGGATACCGCTGCAATGCTGCTACAGCGGCGCATTTCCGCGGTGTTCAAGGACCTGCCTGGCGGTCAGTTGCTGGGTCCGACTTACGACTACACGCATCGGCTGCTGGATTTCAGCCTCGCCGCCGATGGCGCGCCGCCGCCGTCGTCACGCGCGGAACCGGACGAAGCGGCGATGCCGCGCGTGCCGGACATTCTCGGCCAGGAAGGGCTGATCGAGCAGGATGGGGATGGCGCGGCGGAGCCGGGCGATCTGACGCGGGAGCCGTTGCGGTTTCCTGCGCCGCGTGATGTGCGCTTGCAGGCGTTGGCGCGCGGCGACGAGGGCTTCCTGTTGGCGCTCGGCTATTCCACACAGCGCGGCTACGGCGGCACGCATCCGTTTGCCGGCGAGATCCGCATGGGCGAGGCGACGGTGGAAATCGAGCCGCCGGAACTCGGATTTGCCATCGACATCGGCGACATTACGTTGACCGAATGCCAGATGGTCAACCAGTTCAAAGGCTCGAAGACGCTGCCGGCGCAGTTCACCCGGGGGTATGGCCTGGTGTTCGGCCACGCTGAGCGCAAGGCGATGGCAATGGCGCTGGTCGATCGGGCGATGCGGGCCGAAGAACTGGGCGAAGAGGTTACCGCGCCGGCGCAGGACGTCGAGTTCGTTGTGTACCACTCCGACAATATCGAGGCGACGGGATTTGTCGAACACCTGAAGCTGCCGCACTACGTCGATTTCCAAAGCGAACTGGAGAATGTCCGCCGCATGCGGCGCGAGGCGGCGCGCGTGGCTGAACGAGCGGAGGCAGCGGAATGAATTGTCGCGCGGAGTCCTCGCCCTCCCCTTGTGGGAGGGGGAGGACCTTTCTTGCCCACGCTTAGGATGTTCCCCATGAACGGTTATAACTTCGCCTATCTGGATGAACAGACCAAACGGATGATTCGGCGCGCCTTGCTGAAGGCGGTGGCGATCCCCGGGCATCAGGTGCCGTTCGGTTCGCGCGAGATGCCGCTGCCCTATGGCTGGGGCACCGGCGGCATCCAGGTTACGGCATCGGTGCTGGGTCAGAACGACGTGCTGAAGGTGATCGACCAGGGCGCCGACGATACGACGAATGCGGTCTCCATCCGTCGCTTCTTCGCCCGCACCGCCGGCGTGCGCACCACGACGCGCACCTCGGAAGCCACGCTGATCCAGACGCGGCACCGCATCCCGGAAACGGCGCTGCGGGAGGATCAGATCATCGTCTATCAGGTGCCGCAGCCGGAGCCGCTGTCCCGCCTCGAGCCGAGCCGCGCCGAGACCCGGCGGATGCACGCACTGGCGGATTATGGCTTGATGCACGTGAAACTCTATGAGGACATTGCGCGCTTTGGCCAGGTTTCGATCAGCTACGACTATCCGGTGATGGTGAACCACCGCTACCTGATGGCGCCCAGCCCTATCCCCGCCTTCGACAACCCGAAGATGCACATGATGCCGGCGCTGCAGCTTTTTGGCGCCGGTCGCGAGAAGCGCATCTACGCCGTGCCGCCCTACACCGAGGTCCGCTCGCTGGATTTCGACGACCATCCGTTTCGTACGATCCGTGCGCCGCATGCTTGCGGGTTGTGCGGCGCGGCCGATGTGTATCTCGACGAAGTGGTCGTCGATGACCGTGGCGGCCGGCTGTACGTCTGCTCCGACACCGACCATTGCGCTGGGCGGCGTGCGGCCGGCCATGTCGGCGCCGACGGCATGCAGGAAGCCGCCGAATGACCGACGACACATTGCTTTCGGCGCGTGGGCTGACCCTGTCGTTCGGTTCGATACCGGCGCTGGTCGAGGTCGATGTCGATCTCTGGCCTGGCGAAATGCTGGCCGTGGTGGGGGAATCCGGGTCCGGCAAGACGACGCTGCTGAACGTGTTGTCGGGTCGAGCCGCTCCGCATGCCGGCGCGGTGTGGTATCGCGATCCGTCCGGTCGGCTGCACGATGTGCACGCCATGCCGGCGCCGGCGTTACGCACGCTGCACCGGTCGGACTGGGGGTTCGTGCACCAGGATCCGAAGCAGAACCTGCGCATGAACGTCACTGCCGGCGGCAACGTCGGCGAACGGTTGATGGCGCAGGGCGCACGCCACTATGGCGACATTCGCAACCAGGCGCTGGAGTGGCTGCGTCAGGTCGAGATCGACGCCGACCGCATTGATGACCTGCCGCGTACGTTCTCCGGCGGCATGCTGCAGCGGTTGCAGATCGCGCGCACACTGGTGACGCATCCGCGACTGGTGTTCATGGACGAACCGACCGGCGGGCTGGATGTTTCGGTGCAGGCGCGATTGCTCGATTTGATTCGCACGCTGGTGGCACGGTTGTCGATCGCCGCGGTGTTGGTAACGCACGACATCGCGGTGGCACGATTGCTGGCGCATCGCATCGCGGTGATGCAGCGCGGCCGCGTGGTGGAGACGGGACTGACCGACCAGGTGCTGGACGATCCGCAGCACCCGTATACGCAGTTGCTGGTAAGTTCGGTGCTGCACGCATGAGTATGCAAGGAATGGCGTTGCAAGTGACCGCGATGAGTGGTAGTTATCCGGGTCACCGGGAGATGGTTGGACCCATCCCCCGGCACCCCGGTGGGTTAGAGGCGGATCACTATTGCAATCCGGATCCGCCTCTTCCCCCACCGGATTTCCACCACAACGCGAATGCGCATGGTTTCCTCTCCGATGGTGGCCGTGCCCTTGCAACAGGGCACGACGCCCGGGCATCCGGGCACGCCGCGACCATACATTCGTGCGAGGCAACGCGTGGTTTCGTCCTTCAGGACTCATCAGGCGGCAAGACGATTGTGTGCCGAGATGCGGCATTGCCCGACCATGCGCGCGAAGTCTGAACAAATGGTTTCTGGCCGGAGGATCACGCGATGCATCCGGTGATGCTGCGCACCGAGGGTCTTGCCAAAGGCTTCACCCTGCACTTGCGTGGCGGCGTGCGAATTCCGGTGTTGTCGAATGTGGGCCTGTCCGTCCATGCGGGCGAGTGCGTTGTGTTGTCGGGACCGTCCGGTGCCGGCAAGACGACGCTGATGCGCAGCCTGTACGGCAATTATCGCACCGAGGGCGGATGCATCCTGATCCGCCACCATGGCGAGATGGTCGATATCGCGACCGCCGATCCGCGCACCATTCTCGCCGTGCGTCGCGAAACCCTAGGCTATGTCAGCCAGTTTCTGCGCGTGGTGCCGCGCGTGCCAGCGCTCGACGTGGTGGCGGAGGGATTGACGGCGCACGGCACTTCGGTCGAAACCGCACGACGACGCGCCGCCGAACTGCTGCTGCGGTTGAACATTCCGCGTCGGCTGCACGCGATTCCGCCGGTCACCTTCTCTGGGGGAGAGCAACAACGGGTCAATCTTGCGCGCGGGTTGATTGCGGATCATCCGGTGCTCTTGCTCGATGAGCCGACCGCCTCGCTGGATGCGGAGAATCGCGCCGTCGTCGTCACGATGATCCAGGAAGCGAAGGCACGCGGCACGGCGATCATCGCGATCTGCCATGACGCGGATGTGCGCGACGCAATTGCCGACCGGCTGTTCCCGCTTGCCCCCATGCAGGACGCGGCATGAACAACGAAATCGTCCTGACCAACGCCATCCTGGTGCTGCCGGACGCCACGCTGCGTGGCACGCTGGTGTTGCGCGACGGCGATATCGTGGCGTTGCAATCGGGCCGTTCCGCGCTGCCAGGTGCGCTCGACATGGACGGCGACTACATAATACCTGGCATCATCGATCTGCACACCGACAACCTGGAGCGGCAGGTGCAGCCGCGCTCCCTGGCGCGCTGGCCGTCACGTTCCGCCATGGTGGCGCATGATGCGCAATGCGCCGCGGCCGGCGTCACCACCGTGTTCGACGCGCTGTGTCTCGGCGATCTCGGCTTTGACAAGGAGCGCGTTCGTACCTTTCAGGATGGCGTGGTTGATCTGGATGCACTGACCGAAGCGGCGCTGCTGAAGGCCGACCATTTCCTGCACCTGCGCTGTGAGGTTCCCTCGATCGACATGCTGGAGCTGTTCGATACGGTGGCAGAGCATGGGCTCGTGCGCATGGTCAGCCTGATGGATCACAGTCCCGGCGTCGGCCAGTACGCCGACCTGGATTTCTATCGCGCACTGCGCCGCCGCGGTGGTTTGGACGACGCCACGATCGAGCGCCGCATTGGCGAGTTGCAGGCGCAGCGCGCGAAGCTGCGCGGTCCGAACCGGCGCGCCCTGCTGCAACGCGTGCAGGGCCGCAACATCGCGCTGGCCAGCCACGACGACCGCACCGAAGAGGAAGTCGCCGAGAATGCCGCGGACGGCATCCGTGTCAGCGAGTTCCCGGTCACTATGGCAGCGGCACGCGCGGCCAAGTCGGCTGCCATGGACGTCATCGCGGGCGCACCCAACATCGTGCGCGGTGGTTCGCATTCGGGCAACGTCTCGGCCGCCGATCTGCTGACGAGCGAGGCGGTGGACGCGTTCGCCTCCGACTATGTGCCCAACAGCCTGGTTGAAGCCGCATTCCTGTGCGCCGACCGCATCGGATTGCCGCGCGCCATCGCCCTGGTCAGTGCGCAGCCGGCGCGTCTGGCGGGCCTGACGGATCGCGGCCGCATGGTGCCTGGACAGCGCGCCGATCTCGTGCGCGTGCGCGTGCATGACAATCTGCCGGTGGTGCGCCAGGTCTGGCGGGTGGGCGAACGCGTCGCATGATGGGGCCCGACGCGCGCGTCGCGGTTTATTACGCGCCGCTGGCGGACGATCCACTGTTCGCCGAAGCCGCCACCTGGCTGGGCCGCGATCCGGAGAGCGACGCTCCGGCGCCGCAACCCGATCTGCCGGACATCGCGGCGATCACCGCGGAACCGCGGCTCTACGGCTTCCACGCCACGCTGAAGCCGCCAATGCGGTTGGCCGCGGGGCGGCAATGGTTCGACGTGCTGGAGGCCGCGACCGAACTGGCCGACCGCACCGCGCCGTTCGCATTACCCACCCTGGCGGTTTCCGATGTCTTCGGGTTCCTCGCACTGCGCGAGACGTCCCCCTGCCCTGCCTTGCAGGCGCTGGCCGACGCCTGTGTGGCGCGTCTCGATCCGTTGCGCGCACCGCCATCCGATGGCGAATTGGCTCGCCGCCGCCGCGCCAGGCTGACGCCGCAGCAGGACGCCATGCTGGTCCGCTGGGGCTATCCCTACGTGTTTGCGACGTGGTTCTTCCACATGACGCTGACCCGGCGGCTGACCGCGGAGGAAAAGGCGCTCTACCAGCCGGCTGCGGAACGATATTTTGCGGGCGCCATCGCCGCACCGCGGCAAGTGAGAGATATCTGCCTGTTCGTGCAGCCCGGGCCGGGCCAGCCCTTCGTCATCGCCGAGCGTCTGAAGCTGCGCGGCTGAGCGCGGCCAGGAAGCGTTCGGCGCCGACGTCCGGCGTCGTGTCGTTCCATACTGTCTCGACCGTGACATTATCCGGTACTGGCACCGTCCGGGCGAGACGCGCGGCGATGTCGGCCGCGGTCTCGCGTCCACGCGCAGCCAGCCGCTCGGCAAGAATGTGCGGCGGCGCGCTGACCGCGATCACCCACACGGGAAAGCGGGTTGCCGCCTCGGCGATGACGGCACGCGACACGTTGGCTATCACCACCACGCCCGATGCCACGTCGTCAGCAATATCGCCGGGAATGCCGTAGCGTAGCCCATGCGCCTGCCAGTGCAGCGCGAAGTCGCGGGCCGCGAACTCGGCTTCGGTCACCGGTTCGTGGTCCTCGCCGGCAGAGCCGGCGGGGCGCGTAATGACCCGCCGAACGAAACGGAACCGCGCATCGCCGGCCAGGCTGCGCCGCGCGGCATCCAGCAGCGTGTCCTTGCCCGCCCCGCTTGGCCCCACCACGAGCACCAGCATGTTTCCCTCGCGCGTTGACGGCGCGCACCCTGGCGTTAGCTTCGCGGCCAGGCAACAGGAAGTGCAAAGCGATGTTCACCACCCGCCCGGAGATCGCCGGTACGTTTGGCGTGGTCGCCAGCACGCATTGGCTGGCCAGCCAGGTCGGCATGGCGGTGCTGGAGCGCGGCGGCAATGCGTTTGATGCCGCCTGCGCCGCGGCTTTCACATTGCAGGTGGCAGAGCCGCACCTGAACGGCCCGGGCGGCGACGCACCGGTCATCCTGCACGACGCACGGACCGGGACGCAGCACGTCGTGTGCGGCCAAGGCGTCGCGCCGCAAGCCGCCACACTCGACCAGTTCCGTCGACTCGACCTCGATCTGATTCCCGCCACCGGCCTGTTGCCCGCGGTGGTGCCCGGCGCGTTCGATGCCTGGTGTCTGCTGCTGCGCGACTGGGGCACCTGGAACCTCGCCGATATCCTGGCATTCGCCATCGGCTACGCCCGCAACGGCGTGCACATCGTGCCGCGCATCAGCGCGACGATCGAAGGCGTGCGACCGCTGTTCGCACAGGAATGGCAGAGCTCGGCGGCGGTGTTTCTGCCGGGCGGGAACGTGCCACGCCCCGGGTCGTTGTTCGCGCGCCCCGCGCTTGCCGCCACCTACGAACGGGTGTGCCGGGAAGCCGTCGGCGACACGCGGGAGGCACGCATCGACGCGGCGCGGCGCGCCTGGTACCAGGGTTTCGTCGCGGAAGCCGTGGACCGGTTCTGCCGCAACACCGACGTGCTGGACGTGTCCGGGCGCCGCCACCGCGGCCTGCTGCGCGGCGATGATTTGGCGCGTTGGTCGGCCACGGTGGAAACACCGCTGGCATACGACTATCACGGTCACACCGTATTGAAATGCGGGCCATGGAGCCAGGGGCCGGCGTTCCTTCAGCAGCTCGCATTGCTGCGCAACGTCGATCTCGATGCGATGGATCCGTGCGGTGCCGATTTCATCCACACCGTGGTGGAATGCGCCAAGCTCGCCTTCGCCGATCGCGAGGCCTATTACGGCGACCCGGATTTTGTCCGCGTGCCGATCGAGACGTTGCTGGCGGATGATTACAATGCGCAGCGGTGTCGTCTGGTCGGACAGCAGGCTTCGCTCGAACTGCGGCCCGGCAGCATTCCCGGCTATAGCGCGGTGGTCGATCACCAGGCCGCCGGCCGGGCACGATTGCTATCAGGCGCGACCGCGGGTTCCGGCGAACCGACCGTGGCACAGCTTGGCGTGATCGGCGCGGACACCTGCCATCTCGACGTCATCGACCGGCAGGGCAACATGGTGAGTGCCACGCCGTCCGGTGGCTGGTTGCAGTCCTCGCCGGTCGTTCCGGATCTCGGTTTCTGCCTTGGCACACGCGGGCAGATGTTCTGGCTGCATCCGGACCTGCCGAACAGTCTTGCGCCGGGCAAGCGTCCGCGCACCACGCTGTCGCCAAGTTTCGCGTTGCGCGACGGCAAGCCATGGATGGCGTTCGGCACGCCGGGCGGTGAGCAGCAGGACCAGTGGTCGCTGATCTTTTTGTTAAGGATGGTGCATTACAATATGGGAATTCAGCAGGCGATCGACGCGCCGTCGTTCCACACTGAACATTGGCCTTCCAGCTTCTGGCCGCGCGTGGCGCGCCCGGCCAAGGTGGTTATCGAAGGCCGCTACCCTGATACGGTGCTGACCGCGCTTCAGGCACGTGGCCACAAGGCGGAGAAAGGCGAGGACTGGAGCGAGGGCCGACTGTCGGCCGCACGGCGCGAACCGGACGGCCAGATGTTCGCCGGCGCCAATCCCCGCGGCATGCAAGGCTACGCGGTGGGACGCTGATGCGCGGCCTGGTCCAGCCCGGGCCGGTGCATCCGGCGCGCTTCGACAGCTTCCAGGGCGAGCCGCTGGCGCTGAACTTCACGCTTGCGCCGGGGCAGTCGCTGAACAAGGCGCTGACCGCGCCACTCATCGCCGCCGGTATGCAGAGCGCCACCGTATCGTTCGGCGGCGGTGCGCTGGCGC
>Ga0181521_10002580_pt1 | contig 21773 bp, 26 predicted proteins | sample PEATcosm2014_Bin_32_FD_119764 | JGI IMG/M metagenome (GOLD analysis project Ga0181521, IMG submission 119764) | Peatland microbial communities from MTU Mesocosm Facility, Houghton, MI, USA - PEATcosm2014_Bin02_60_metaG | ecosystem: Environmental > Terrestrial > Soil > Wetlands > Peat | place...
CCTTGGCCTGGAACAACTCTGTAGTACCCATCGTGGGTAATACAGAGCGGTCCCGCTAAGACACACGAAATACAGCTACTTGCCCGTGTCTCTGCCGAAATCCGAGTAAACTCCCGCTAGCGGCCATGATGGCCAGATTGATGCCGCCGAGCACACATCCGAAAGTGAACATGGTGACGATGGCGGCGCGGAAGAAGCGGCGATAGATGACGTCGCCAGGGCCGGGAATGTACTCGGGAGAGCCGGGCTGTAGGATGCTCGTTCGGGCGGTTTCGTTCAACTCGGTCAGCAGGCGGGCCTCGTCCACCCGGTGCGCGCGGGCGAAAAACGCGAGCGATTCCTGGGGCCCCAGCGGACCGCCGCAACCCACCAGTCCGTAACGATCGAAGACCTTTCGGCATGCAGGAAATCGCGAGAGGATCGCCGGTAATTCCATATCACGTGTAATCGAGGGTTCGGTCATACTGGGCACCTCTGAGATTCCAACGACAGAGCTCGGGGGAAGAGAACGTTCTCTTCCAAGTACATATGGAACTGCAGCCGGCGCTCCAGCGTCTCAAGATCCTGGAACAGTGCCCGATACCTGTCGCATGCGTGGCTCGGAAGCTGATAGTCGCGTGTGGTCCTGCGGATATCACTAAGAGCTTCTGCGGTGCTGTCGTGTTCCGAGAGCATGGCGCGAATCCGGCTCGACAGACTGCTGGATGCCGCCGGCTCGCGTTCCAGTTGCTTGATCGCGGGGAACAGGACGAGTTCTTCCTTGCGCATGTGAAGGTCGAGATCGTCCTTCATGAGAAAAAGGAGTCCGGGGAGCGATGCCAGTGTCGCACTGTCTTGAGCCCTGTAGGTCTCATAGACCGTGTACAAACACTGTTGTAGCCTCGGCAACTCGATCCGCAGATATTCGTGGTGTTGCGAGATGAGGTGTGCGATCAGTTCTGCCAGTGAAAGCGAATTCCAATCGCAGGCGACTCCCGCCGTCGGTTCTGTGCGGAGTTCCATAGCAATCTTCTCGAGTACGATGCTATGCCGGAACTGCAGCAATTCCAGTGACCGCAGTCACGGGAGCAACAAGTATCCACAGAAGCCAAGCCAGCAGCGCCATCTCCGCGACGTCCAAGACAGCGACCGCCGACATGGCGATGACCGTCTTCCCGTTCGATGTGGCGGCGGTACCGGCGGCCCACCTGTCGAAGAGGCCTGACCCTTCACCGAGGGCCAGACCTCCCCAATGGTAGATGGCTGCAACTGCCAAAAGCCGCCCGAGCAGAGTGTCGAACGTGACGTATACATAAGGAAGGATCAGGAGGTAGTACGCTGCTTCAAACCTGATCGCCCGGCGCAGTCTGCGTACTTCGACGACAGGTTTGGATCCGGAGCGAAGCTGCGCCGCCATAGCGGATGCGGTCCGCCACTCCACCGCATGAAGCATCCACATCGACACAGTTGCGAGAAATGCCGCAGCCAGGTAAACGGTCATCGCGAAGATCCTGCGATCAATGACTGCAACCGGCGAGCACCGTCTCCTGAAGCGGCACGGACGAAGGCGCAATCCGCGAGACTTTGATACGGAATTCGTGAGGGCCTTGAACCTCGTATTCCCAAGCCAATTCGCCGGGGCGTAGTTGCTCCATCTGCGCATGCAGAGGTTGCGGATCGTGATCGTTGACCAGAAGGAAAGACTCGCCCGTCCCCAAGGTATCGAAGGCGTAAAACACCGTACTGTGGCGGCGTTCGCGAGGGGTTTGCCGCAGATCGAGAGTCCGGCCCCTCGGGGCCAGGGCGTTCCAGGCGGAAGCGTCGCTTGGCTTGATCATGGTGACCAACAAGCGGGAGTCCTCCTTCGCCTCCACGCGGTGTGGCAGGCCAGGCGCCAGACGGACTAGTGTGCCCGGCACCATATCGCAGCACTCGGCGCCTTCATAGGAGAGAACGCGACCACCGACGGAATATACCGTCACGAGCCCGTTCGCCGCATGCTCGGGCAGGCTCTGCCCGGCGCGCAGCGAGACGAGCACTACTCGCATGACGGGATCCTCCATCAGGATCCGGCGGGAGATCTCTTCGCCGCTGAAATCGTTGAATTTGTTGATGTCCAGTTGCTTCATGTTTTGAGAATGACGCCGCCTTGCCGCCCGACGATAGGACTTTAGTCACGTCATGGCCAAATGCTGTTCCGCGTGACCTCAGTCACTGCCGGAAGCGAGAGGTCCGGCGTACTCTTAAACTTCACGAGCCTGCTGGGGCATATCACCCAATATTTACGCTGCTCACAAGAGTGCGTATAGTCTGGGGCATATCACCCAGCGCGCCACGGTCGATTGCGGCGAACCTATTGATACCATTGAGGTTTTGCTTTGGGTATGCGATTGCTTTTTCTGTAGACACGCACCAGAAGGGATGAAATGAAAGATGCGAGGGGAAAGTACTCCGTTCTGATTCCGGACGCAGAGTTCTGGAAACAGATGGTTCCGTGCCAAGCCGCCTGCCCGGTCCATACCGATGCTGGCCGGTACGTGCAGTTGATCGCCATCGGCGAGTACCGAGAAGCGTACCTCACCGCGCGGTCGCCGAACCCCTTCGCGTCGGATTGTGGCCGCGTCTGTGCGGCGCCCTGCGAGGACCGTTGCCGCCGCGGCAAAATCGATGCGCCGGTCAGCATTCGCGCCCTCAAGCGTTTCGTCTGCGAGAAATACGGCGCCGAATCGTTCGCGCCGGATACCCAGGACGAGCTCTTTCACGGTGCTACCGACCAAGGCAACAAGATCGCCTGGCACTTGCCGCTCCTTACCGTCAGCCGGAACAACGTGGCGCGCGGTCAAAAGGTCGCGGTGATCGGTGCCGGCCCGGCTGGGCTGTCGTGCGCGCATGATCTGGCGCTCATGGGCTACCAGGTGACGGTGTTCGAAGCCTCGGGAACGCCGGGCGGCATGATGGTTCACGGCATTCCCGAATTCCGCCTGGCGCGCGCGGTGATCGATAAGGAGATCGCCAAAATCACCAGCCTCGGAGTGGAACTGAAGCTCCATTCGCCGCTCAACGAACAATTCGGCCTGCGCCAACTTCGCGAACTCGGTTACCAGAGTGCGTTCCTGAGTGTAGGCACGCAGCGCGGGCGCGGCATGGCGGTGGAAGGCCAGGAACTGGATGGCGTGGTCAAGGCCATCGATTTCCTGCTCAACGTGAATAACGGCTACAAGGTCGAACTGGGCAAGCGGGTACTGGTCATCGGCGGCGGCTTTGTCGCTTTCGATGCGGCGCGCATGGCGCTGCGTACGGCGCTCGAAGGGCAGCCGGCGGCCGAGGGCAACATGGCCGCAGCACTGGATGCGGCGCGCGCAGCGATACGCGCCGGAGTCGCCGATGTCCGCATGATGAGCCTGGAATCGTTCGCGGAACTGCCGGTCATGCGGACCGCCCAGGGTAAAGAGGAATTCGAAGAAGCGGAGCGCGAAGGTATCCACTTTCATCCGCAGCGCGGCGCGCGCCGCTTCATCGGCCGCAACGGACGGGTGGAAGCCGTGGAACTGATCGGCGTGAGCCGCACCTACGACGACAACGGCCGGTTCAACCCGGTGTACGACGAATCCATTCACGAGACGGTGGTGGCCGACACCGTCATACTGGCGATCGGCCAACAGGCCGACCTGAGCTTCCTGAACCCCGCGGACGGGGTCGAGTTGACACGGGCGGGCACCGTCAAGGTGGATCCGGCGACCCTAGCTACCAGCGCGGCGGGCATCTTCGCAGGTGGTGACGTGGCCTTCGGGCCGCGCAACCTGATCGAGGCCATCGCCAACGGGAAGCAGGCGGCGCTCTCCATCGACAATTACCTGCGGGACGTCAAGGGCGGACCGGAGATCCGGTTTTCCATCCGCAAGATTTCCACGCGCGACTACCGCATGCCGGAGGACTACGAGCAGCACGCGCGCGAGGCTCCTCCGACCACGCCGATCGACCGGCGCACCGGATTTTCCGAAGTCGAGACAGGCTATTCCGAACCGGAGGCGCGGCTGCAGGCCGAACGCTGCCTTTCATGCCACATCCAGACCATCTACAACGCCGACACGTGCGTCCTGTGCAACCGCTGTGTGGACGTTTGCCCGGAATACTGCCTCAAGCTCGTGCCGCTCGATCAACTGGACCTGGGCGCGGAGCGGGAAGCCGCGTTGGCGCACTACGGAGCGAGCGGAGAGGTTGGCGTGCCCCTTTCGGCAATGATCAAGGACGACGACAAGTGCATTCGATGCGGTCTGTGCGCCATCCGCTGCCCCACCGACGCCATGACCATGGAGGTTTTCTTCTATGAAGAATCTGAAGCTGCTTGCAAGTGAAATGATCGAAGGGCGGCGCGCCTTCTTCCGGAGGATCGGCCAGGGCACATTGCTGGCTGCGGTGGCGGGACAAGGCTACGCTCTGTTGCGGTCCCTGGTTCCCAACGTCCTCTATGAGCAGCCGCAGAAATTCAAGATCGGCCTGCCAACGCAGTTTCCCGAGGGCGTGACGTTCATCGAGGACCGGCGCGTCTACGTATTCCGCAACCAGAACACGTTCCACGTGCTCTCGGCGAAATGCACCCACCTGGGATGCACGGTCAAGATGGTCAACTTGAACAAGCCAGAAACCGTCGAAATCAAGGGCCGGCAGGTGGAAATCGCACAGGAGTTTCACTGCCCGTGCCACGGCTCCAAATACTACGGTGACGGGACCAACTACGCGGGTCCGGCGCCAAAGCCACTCGCCTGTTACCAGATCGGGGTCTCGCCGGACGACGGGCAACTGGTGGTCGACCTAGGGGAGACCGTTAGCCGCGATGCCCGGTTGACGGTTTAGGGGAGAAAGATGGAAGTCAAGAAGAGCAAATGGGACCGGCTGATGTGGACCTGGAAGCCGGCCAGCGAGCGGGAAGCGGGCGATTCGGTTGTCCGCAACCTGCTGCTGCACTGGTTCCCGGCGAAGGTCACGAAAGACAGTCTGAGTTTCCGCTATTCGTTCTGGCTGGGCACCGTTTCGGCGCTGTTGTTCGGCATTCTGGCGGTGACCGGCGTGGTACTGATGTTCCTCTACGTCCCTTCGGTGGAGCGCGCGTACCCATCGGTCAAGGACCTCGAATTCACCGTCTCTTTTGGCGGATTCATCCGCGCAGTGCATCGCATCTCCGCACACCTAATGGTGGCGGTGGTCTTCCTGCACCTGGTGCGGGTCTTCTGGACGGGCGCCTACAAAAACGGCACGGCATCCAATCAGAACCGGCCATTCAACTGGATTCTCGGCTTGGCGCTGCTGCTGATTACGTTTCTGCTCTCCTTCACGGGTTATCTGCTTCCTTGGGACCAACTTGCCTACTGGGCCATCACAGTAGGCACTAACATCGCGAGTGCCGCGCCCCTGGTGGGTGACAAGATTCGCTTCCTGTTCCTGGGCGGCAACGAGATCGGACAGAACACGTTGCTGCGGTTCTATGTGCTGCACTGCTTCTTCCTTCCGCTGCTTGTTCTGTTCCTCTTCTCCTGGCACATGTGGCGGGTGCGGAAAGACGGCGGGCTGGCTTGTGTGGACAAACTGGCGCTCAAACAGAAGAGCGAAAAAGCCGCACCCGTAAAAAGCAAGACTTATTCTCTGCTGGGAATCACGCGAGGGAGCACGGTACACGTGGAAACGGCACTGGTAGCGCAGGACGAGCACACCGTTCCGTCGTCGCCGAATCTCACGCGCCGCCTGCTGGCCGTGATGCTGATCACCATGACGGTGGTGGCGTTGCTGGCCGTGTTCATCGGCGCGCCGCTGGAAGAGGCGGCCAATCCGCTGGTCACGCCGAATCCGGCGAAAGCACCGTGGTACTTCCTGTGGCTGCAGGAATTGGTCACGGATACCACAATCCACATCGGCGGCTTGACGATCAACGGCGCGCTGCTGGGCGGCATGTTGGTGCCGGGCCTGCTGGTTCTGTTGCTGGGCGCGTGGCCCTACCTGGACAAGAGTTCTGCGAACAGCGTCGGGGTGTGGTTTGCCAAGGAACGCAGGAGGCAAAACCTGATCTTCCTGGTGGTGGTGATTTTTATTCTGATCTTCACGATTATCGGGACGTTCCTGCGCGGGCCGTACTGGAAGTTCTACTGGCCCTGGCAGGGTTGGCCGGAAGTTCCGAGGAGATTTTAGGGAACGCACCATGAACTGGAAGAATCGAGATTGGGCTTGGATCTACTGGTCGGCCGTTGTGCTGCTCCTCATCACCGGCTACATCGTCTGGGACAACATGGTGCCGGAGTGGGGAGATTACCAGTCCGACTTTAAGGAGCTGGTCGCCCAGCGTTTCGGACAGGCACGGGCCAAGCAAGTGCCGGCGGGCATCCAGCAGGTCTGGGTACCACAACTGGGACGCGCCGACCGCTGCACCACGTGTCACCTGGGCGTCTCGTGGAAGGGTTTTGAAAACGCGCCGGAACCTTTCCGCACGCATTCCAAAGCGATTCTGGATAAGCACCCCATCGCGCAGTACGGATGCACAGTTTGCCACGGCGGCCAGGGACAGGCTACCGACGAGCGGTCGGCGCACGCCACCATGGTAGAGCACTGGGAAGACCCGGTCCTGGGTGCCGACCTCGCCAAGACCTACCTGGTAAAGAATCGCGAAGCGCTCCTCCAGATTAATTGCAACCAGTGCCATCGCTATGACCACGAGACCAAGGGCGCCGACTACATCAATTACGCCAAGCAGCTGGTGCAGCAGAAGGGCTGCCGTGCCTGCCACACGATCAACGGCCGCGGTGGCATGGTCGGGCCGAACCTGACGTACATCGGGGACCAATCTCCCGAGCAGTACGACTACTCGCGCATGAACGGCGTCAAGACCGCGTTCGCGTGGCACCTTGCGCATTTCAAGGAGCCGAAGGCCATGGTGTCCACCACGGTGATGCCGAATTTCGGCTTCGGCAGCAAGGAGGCGCAGGCGTTGGCAATGCTGGTCCTGAGCTGGAAGAAGACCAATCTGCCGGTGGAATACATCCCGGGAGTCAAGGTGGGAGATGTTCCGAGTCCTGAAGAACTTGCCAAGGAAAAACAAATGGAGACCGGCGAGGGCGCTTTCTTTGTGAAGAAGACGTGCTTCATCTGCCACAGTGTGAGCACCCTTGGAATCGAATCGGCCACCAACATCGGACCAGACTTGGCCAATGCCGCGGCCGATGTGCAAGCGCGATTCGGCCGGACGTTGGAGGACTTTCTGGCCGCGCCCACTGGAACCATGGCCGTGGTGCTTTCCACCCAGATCCATCTCACGCCTGAGGAGAGGGCCGAGGCCATTAGCAAGCTGAAAGCAGCTTATCAACTCAAACTCGAGCAGGAGAAAACCGCTCGACCGAGAAAGTAAGACGAGGAGACCATGAAGAAAATCGAACGGAGAGCGTTGATTGCCGGCTCGCTGGAGGCCCTGGGCGGGCTCTTCCTGGCGGGGTGCCGCCGGAGGCCGAAAGTCGAGATGCGGCAGGGTGATGTCGCGGAAGCCGCGGTGGCCACATATGTGGCGCCGGGTGACCTTGACCCGTACTACCTCTTCTATTCCGGCGGCCAGTCGGGACACATCTTCGTGGCCGGAATCCCCTCGATGCGGCATATCAGCACGATTCCGGTATTCACTCCGTACCCCGGCACCGGGCATGGATTTGACAAGGAATCGAAGGCCATGCTGGGTGGCTATCTTTGGGGGGACGCGCATCACGTAGCCTTAAGCCAGACTAACGGCGATTATGACGGCCGATGGATCTTCGTCAGCGATAATGCCAACAATCGAATGGCGCGTATCGACTTGCGGGACTTCAAAACGAAGCAGATCCTTGGGCCGATCCCGAATGTCTCGGGCAACCACTGCTCGTCTTTCGTCACCACCAACACCGAATATGTTCTGGCCGCATCGCGTTTTTCTGTTCCCCTGCCGATGGGTACCTACGCGCCGATCGAGCAGTACGCGACCGTCTACAAAGGCGTTGTGGCCGGCGTCAAAGTGGATCCGAAGACAGGCGAGATGAGCCTTGGCTGGGAGATTCTGATGCCTCCGTTCGACTACGACTTGGGCACGACCGGCAAAGGTCCCAGCAACGACTGGGCTTTTTGGAGTTGTTACAACTCCGAACGGGCCACCGGAAAACTGGAAGTTACCTCCACGCAGCGCGATCGCGACTACGTCACTGCCGTGAATTGGAAACTCGCCGAGCAAGCGATCGCAAACGGTAAATACAAAATCATTGATGGTGTAAAAGTCATCGATCCGAAAGATACACCCGGAGTCGTGTACTTCATGCCGTGTTCCAAGAGCCCGCACGGCGTGGATGTGACTCCCGACGGGAAATACATCGTTGGCAGCGGCAAGCTGCAGTCGATCACTACGGTTTTCAATTTCGAGAAGATGCTGACCGCCATTCAGCAGAAGAATTTCACGGGAGATGAAGACGGCATCCCGGTGCTGAAATACGAGGCCATCAAGGACGCCGAAGTGAACGTCGGTTTGGGGCCGCTCCACACCCAGTTCGACGATCAGGGCTATGCCTACACCAGCCTCTTCATCGAGAGCGCGATCGCCAAATGGAAACTTGGCACGTGGGAGGTAATCGATAAGATACCGGTATCTTACAACATCGGCCATCTTTGCGTGATCGGCGGCGATACCGTGCATCCCGACGGCAAGTACGTGATTGCGCTCAACAAGCTTTCTCACGGGCGCCATTTGAGCGTGGGGCCGTCGCAGCCGGAGAGCTCGCAGTTGATCGATATCACCGGCGAAAAAATGAAGCTTCTGTACGACGCATTCACGGAGTCGGAGCCGCATTACTCACAGGTCATTGCGGCCAGCAAGATTCACCCCATCGAAGTCTATCCGAAAGAAGAGAGCCGCAACCCCAATGCCATCTGGGACGTGAAAGATGCCAAGATCGAGCGGGACGGCACCCACGTGACCGTCAAGATGACCGCGGTGCGCAGCAACTTCGAACCGAACAAAATCGAAGTGAACAAGGGCGACCTTGTGACCATCCATCTGACCAATATCGAGCAGACCACCGACGAAACCCATGGATTCGGTTTGAGCGAGTACAACATCAATACGTCGATCGATCCGGGCGAAACCAAAACCCTCGAGTTCGTCGCCGACAAGGTGGGAGTGTATGCCTACTATTGCACGAGTTTCTGTTCGGCATTGCATCAGGAAATGCAGGGTTACCTGCTGGTAAAGCCGAAATAAAGAGGAGTCATCATGTCACCCGCAGTTCCGGTCCCTTCACCGGTGTCATTTCTGGAAAAGACCAACGCTTTCTTCGACCGGCCGCTGGGCAAGCGCGGCCGTCTGACGGTCTTGGTGGCGGCGCTGCTGCTCATTCCGACGTTCTTCTTCCCGCTCTGGAACATGACCCTGTTTTCGAACCAGTTTCAAGACGGCTTGGACCTTCACATCTATTCGTACACCCTTGCCGGAGGCCACACTGCCTCGCGGGACGATCTGCGCGAGATCAACACGCTCAACCATTACATCGGCATGCGCCCGCTGCTCGAAAGCGACTTCAGCGAGTTCACGTGGCTGCCGCTGATGACCGGCATCTTCTTCATCCTGGCCTTGCGGGCGGTGGTGATCGGTAAGGTAGCCAGCCTGGTGGATACCGCAGTCCTGTTCATGTACTCCAGCCTGTTTTCCCTCTGGAGTTTCTACCACCGGATGTATCAATACGGGCACCAACTGGATCCAACGGCTCCGGTAAAGGTGGCGCCCTTCATGCCGCCGATGCTGGGATCGCGGCAACTCGCCAACTTTCAGGTACAGTGCTATCCGGGCGCCGCGTCATATTTCATGGTGGCATTCTTCCTGCTTCTGGTAGCGGCCCTTGTGATCACCTGGGTGAAAGCGAGATGATCGCGACCCGTCTTGGCATCGTCCTGCTGTTCGTTCATGCTCTTGCCGCGGCCACACTCGTCGTCGGTCCTGGCGGGCGTTACACCAGCGCGCGCGAGGCGATCGCCGGAGCGGCTGCCGGAGACACCATCCGGGTCGAAAGCGGAACTTATCCAGGGAGCCTGGTGCTCGACAAGCGACTGACCCTGGTGGGCGTGGGTAAACCGGTGATCCACGGAGACGAGCAAGGCAGCATCATTACCGTGCTTGCCGACGGTTGCACCATCCGGGGACTCATCCTGGAGCACAGCGGCGGCATGCTGGTGAAGGAGGACTCGGGCATTCTTCTGCACTCGAGCGGCAACCGCATCGAGGAGAACGAATTGCGCGATGTGCTCTTCGGAATCTACTTCTTCGCCTCCAGCCGGAATATCGTCACCGGCAACGTCATTCACGGGCGCGTCTGGCTGGGCGTTGGCGAGCGCGGGAGCGGCATCCACATCTACAACTCATCGGAGAATACCATCACCGGCAATACCATCGGCGAGACACGCGATGGCATGTACCTGCAATACGCCTCCCACAGCACCATTCGCGGCAACCGCGTCTCCGATGTCCGTTATGGCCTGCACTACATGTACTCGGACGACAACACGTTCGAGGACAATTCTTTTTCCCGCAACGTCGCGGGCGCCGCCATCATGTATTCGCGGAGGATCACGTTTCGCCACAACCGGTTTGTGCATAACCGCGGCGTCAGTTCCTTCGGAATTTTGTTTCAGGAAGCCGAGAATTGCGTGGCCGAGGACAACGTCTTCGTGGACAATGCCGTGGGTATCTTCATGGAAGCCCTGCGAGGAACGGTGTTCCGAAGGAACCTGATCGCCGCCAATGACACGGCTCTGCGAATCTTCAGCAGCGCCACGGGGAACACTTTCGAAGCCAACAATTTCATTGACAACCTCAGTCCGGTGGAAGTGATCGGCAGGAGTACCGATACCCATTGGAGCGGGGCGCAGAGCGGCAACTACTGGAGCGAGTATGACGGCTATGACCTGAATGCCGATGGCATCGGCGACGTGCCATTCAAAATCCAGAATATTTTTCAGCATCTGGAGGGAGACTATCCACGCATCCGCATCTATCTGTACAGTCCCGCTTCCCAAGCGCTGGCGGCTGCGGAGAAGGCTTTTCCCGTGTTTGAAGGATCGCGGGAGTTCGATCTGCACCCCCTTATGAAGCCGGTGGCGCTGGCGACACCGGCGCCAGAAAAGGCGCGGCAGGCTGGGATCTACCCACTCGCGATTTCGATGGCCATGCTGCTGATTCCCACGGCGGTTTATAGGAAAGGAAGAAAGCGATGAATGCGGTAGAGGTCCGCAACCTCGATAAGCGCTTCGGAACGTTTCTGGCGTTGGAGGACGTCTCCTTCACAGTGCAACCCGGCGAGGCCTTCGCGCTGCTTGGTCCTAACGGTAGCGGCAAGACGACCACTTTGAAGTCGATCGCCGGCCTGGCTCCGCCGACGTCCGGCCAGGTCCTGGTGGAAGGCATCGATGTCTGGAAGTGTCCACGCGAAGCCAAGAGGCGGTTCAGCTACCTTCCGCAGAGGGTCGCTTTTCCGGAAAATCTGACGGCACGCGAAGTCCTGGAATTCTATTGCCGCCTGCGGCGTGTACCCACCAGTCGAGCAGAAGGGGCCTTGTCCCGCGCGGGACTGAACCGGGCCGAGTGCGGCGCCAAGTCCGTCGGAACATTTTCCGGCGGCATGTCGCAGCGATTGGGCATCGCGGTGGCTCTGCTGGCTGAGGCGAATATCCTGATTCTCGACGAGCCCACCGCCAGCCTCGATCCGGAAGGTGCCGCAGGGTTTCTGGATACTATCGAACAGCTCAAGCGCGGTGGTACAACGGTGCTCTTCTCTTCCCACGTGCTTTCCGACGTCGAGACGCTGGCGGATCGCGTAGCCTTGCTGCTGGATGGACGCCTGGTTTCCATCGAATCCGTCGAAGGGCTGCGGAGCGTGCTTCGCCGGGGCGCGCCAACTCGCGCGATGCTGCGACGTGCCGACGACCTTGCCGTGCGCGTGGCTCGCCGGGCCGGCGCCACCGAGGCGAGAATCGATGGCCGCATCCTGACCTTCACCTCGGATGCCGAAGATCGAATCTCCATACTTCGCTCGATGGAAGAGGCTGGGTGCGGCGTCGAGAGCTTTTCGACCGAAGAAGGCTCGCTTCAGGAAGTGTATTTGCGATATATCCATGAAAAAAGTGCTGATCATCGCGTTGACCGCGCTCGCGGCGTGCCGGACCGGTCCGCCGCGGCCGATTGACATCGAAGCATCCGACATGTGTTCGCGCTGCCGCATGGCGATCTCGCAGAATCGGTACGCCGCGGAGTTGGTGGATCGCGATGGTAACGTGTGGAAGTTCGATGACATCGGATGCATGGTGCACTACACCCGAGATCATGGCCTCGAACCGCGGTTGCCGACCTACTTTGTGATGGATTACCAGAGTCAGCACTGGCTCAACGCCGCTCGTGCGCTCTACGTCAGGTCGGAGGAGATCCCGAGCCCCATGTCGGGCGGGATCGTGGCATTTGAGAATGAGGCCAAAGCAGAGGAGTTCTCGCGCAGCGTCCACGGCGCCGTGCTGACATTCGAGGGGTTATGGAATACCAAATAGTGAAGACCATCGCCATGCAGGAGCTCCGTATCCACGTGCGGAGCAAATGGACCCTTCTGTTCGGACTGGTATTCGGCGCGCTGGCTCTGGCGATCTCTTATTTTGGATTGGTCACCGCCGGATTGGTCGGCTTTCAAGGGTTCACGCGCACCTCCGCGAGCTTGTTGAATCTGGTGATCTACCTGGTTCCGCTGATGTCGTTGACCATGGGAGCGCTGAGCTTCACGGGTGAACGCGGCGCCGCGGAGTTGCTGTTCTCCCAGCCCGTGTTGCGCAGCGAAATTTTGCTTGGCAAGTTGGCCGGATTATTCGTCTCGGTGGCTGGAGCTACGTGTTTCGGCTTCGGCATGGCGGGAGTCGTGATTGCCCTGAATGCTGATGGGGAGGGATCGCTGGCCTACCTGGCGCTGGTCGGGTTGACCCTATTGCTGGCCCTGGTATTCCTGTCACTGGGATCGATGGTAGCGGTAGCGGCACAAAAGAGGGCCAAGGCGTTCGGTTACGCGCTCTTCCTCTGGTTCTTCTTCGTGCTATTTTACGATCTGCTGGTGATGGGGGTGGCTTTCTTATTAAAGGAACGGGCAGCGAACCTGTTGATTTTTCTCTCTCTATTCGGCAATCCCGCGGACATGGTTCGTGTGTCGGCCCTGGTGGCGATGGGCGGCACAAGTATCTTCGGCGCCGCCGGTGCGCTTCTCGTCAAATTCCTCGGCGGAACGCTCGGCGCGGCACTATTGATGCTATCAGCCCTGCTGGTCTGGGTCATTGGCCCTGTCGCCTTCGCGAATCGTGTCTTGCGAGACCAGGACATCTAGCGCTCGGAAAACTCGGCAGATGGCTGTCAAGCGAGTAAGGAAAGCCGCGCCGCACCAATCCGTGGAAGGACACGTTGCCGGTGCACGAACCTACCATCTGATTGAGCGTCATGACGGCTCCAAGGTATTCAAATGCCTGTTCTGTGGGGTCAAATCCTCGAAGGCGGAGAATCTTCGGCGGCTCTATTGCGCTCACTGCCGTTGGTTTCACGAACCAATCGACGAGGCCCGGGAGGAACTCACCCGGCATCTGCACTGCGCTGCCCATGCTGTAAACGACGCACTGGACCTGGCGCGCGCCGCGGCCGACCCCGAAGCAGTCCACGACCTGGAGGTAGCGCTGCGAGCACTCAGGAAGGCCCTGTCGCGCGGCTGATTCGAACCGCCTTGTGACAAAAGTCCTTGTGGGGGGTGACCTCCACGGCGTCACGCTGAAACAGGAGGGAATACGATGGCCTATGTCATCGCCGAGCCATGCATCGGCGTAAAAGACACTGCCTGCGTGGATGCGTGCCCGGTGGATTGCATTCATCCGAAGAAGGACGAGGTCGAATTTGAAGGAGCACCACAACTCTACATCGATCCCCAGGAGTGCATCGATTGTGGCGCCTGTGTGCCGGTTTGTCCGGTCTCGGCGATCTTCGCGCTCGATGACCTACCTACCCAATGGAGCCAGTTCGCGCAAATCAACCAGGAGCACTATCGGAAAGCGCCGGCGCATTGACGCATAATGAAATGGAAGCCCTCGATATTGAGGCAGGAAGGCCGGGATGTTGGAGGCGGAGCTGTTTGCATTCCTGGAGAAGACGGCGGACGCCGCATTTGCGGTAACCAGGGAAGGTCAGATCTGCTCGTGGAACCAGGCTGCGGAGCGGCTGTTTGGATACTCATCGGCGGACGTGCTGAACCGGGCGTGCTATGAAGTTCTAGACGGCCACGGCGCGCTAGGTACACAGGTGTGTATAGGGGATTGCAGCGTCCAGCAATGCGCCGCTCAAAAGGTGGATATTCCCGATTTCGATCTCGAGGTCAAAACACGTTCCGGCGAGAGGTTGTGGGTGAACGTTTCCACCCTCGTTTTTGAAGAACCCCGTCGTAACCGTCACCTGGTTGTGCACCTGGCTAGGGACATTTCGCGTCGCAAAAAGAGCGAAGAGTTGCTTGCCAAGATGGTGGAGATTTCCAAGGAAATGGTGGCCGTCTCTGACCACAACACTCGGGCAGCTCCCGTTACGCCGCTCACCGAACAGGAGCAGAGAATCCTTCGCTTATTTGCAAAAGCCAAGAACTCTTCCGAGATCGCCCGCGAACTTGGTATCACTCTGCCCACTCTGCGTAATCATCTGCACAGTATCAACGAGAAACTCCGTACTCACAACCGCTTGGAAGCTGTGATGCACGCCATGCAGCGCGGCCTCATCTAAAAGCCTTCTGTGCCACGCGCGACGTGACGAATGTTCCGGCGTCTGTGACAAGCGGACCATTGTGACCTTGCCTCAAAAGCCCGAAAGTACAGAAAAGGAGGCAAAACGTTGATCGCGAAGACGCAGCAAGGCAGAACAGAGTGGCTCGTGGAACACTTGGGAAAGGGATCGGACTCTCGCTCCAGGCTCATGGCGGTGCTGCCCACGCGGGAAGACCGAACCGCATTACAGCGAATCATCGGCCCGTGCAGGTGGGAACTGCAATGGACATGCACCCGCAGGGAAGCAATTGACGCATTCCGCCGGACAAGTCCTCCTATCGTGATTTGTGACCGCGATTTGCCAGACGGAGATTGGCGCCAGCTCTGGGATATCCTGGCTCGCGACCCCAGCCCGCCGATGTTCATTGTGACCTCCAGGTTAGCGGACGACGCACTGTGGGCGGAGGTGCTGAACGTCGGCGGATACGATCTGTTGTTGAAACCGTTCCGCGCAGAAGAAGTGATCCGCATGGTGCACGGTGCTGCGACACGAATTCCGCCGGCTAAGGCCAACCCTCACCAGGCATCTGCAATCTTGTGCCGATGAATAGGAGCTGCGGTGCCGTTCTCCTACGCTTCCAATTGCGAAATCTGTAGCAGAATCCCAACATGAACACACATTCAATCGCGGCAGGCAACCTCGGTTATCCGCGAATCGGATCGCATCGGGAGTTGAAGTTCGCCCTGGAACGGTTCTGGTCCAGCGAATGTAGTTCCCAGGAGTTGGAGGCGGCGGCCCGGGACCTCCGCGCCGTCCGCTGGCGGATTCAGGCTGAGGCAGGCATCGTTCATATCCCGTCGAATGATTTTTCGCTTTACGACCACGTGCTGGACGCGGCCGTGCTGGTCGGCGCCATTCCCGCGCGATACGGCCCCCATCTCAAAGACTTGGACCTACCCACGTATTTCGCCATGGCGCGCGGGAACAAGTCCACCCCGGCGATGGAAATGACCAAGTGGTTCGACACGAATTATCACTACATCGTCCCCGAGTTCGAGCCAGGAATGGAGTTCCGTCTCGCCAGCCGCAAACCAGTCGAGGAGTTCCTCGAAGCGAAAGCACTCGGGTTCACAACGCGCCCAGTGCTGCTTGGTCCGGTATCGCTGGCGCTGTTGGGCAAAGCTCATGGCTCGCGATGGGGTCGGGCAACTATCGCGCAAGCGCTGGTTGGCGTGTACCAGGAAGTGTTGATTGAACTGGCGGCGGCCGGGGCAGACTGGGTGCAAATGGATGAACCGTGCCTCGGTCTGGACCTGCCCGAGGAGCACCGAATCCGTTCGACCGCGTATACGAGATGCTCAGCCTACCGACGCGCAGTCCCAAGATTCTCCTGGCGACGTACTTCTCGGACCTGGGTGAGAACCTGGAATTCACTCTGCGGCTGCCGGTCGCGGGCGTGCACCTGGACTTGATCTGCGGTCCTGGTCAACTCACACATGCTCTGGCGGTGGCGTCCGATAACCTGCTGTTATCGCTCGGTGTGGTGGATGGCCGGAATATCTGGCGGTCGGATCTGGATAGGGCTCTGGAGACGATCCGCATGGCCGCTGAGCGCCTGGGTTCCGAGCGCGTCCAGGTTGTGCCCTCCTGCTCGTTGCTCCATGTTCCGGTCGATCTCGAAACAGAGCGTCAGCTCGACCCGGCGATCAAAACCTGGCCACCGAAGATTCGCAGGAACTCGAGGGGCGACTGGCGGAGAACCGTACGGTTCTCGCCCGGCGTCACCGCGACAGGCGAGCCTGCGACTCAGCGGTACGTGCGCGCACGGCGGCGGTCCAACCGGTAATGTTCCAGCGTTCCAGCCCTTTTCGGGTCCGGCACGAGAAACAAACCGGACTGCGTCTCCCGATTCTGCCCACTACGACGATCGGCTCGTTTCCGCAAACCACGGAGGTCCGCCGGGCGCGCGCCACTTACCGGTCTGGGAAAATGGCTCGCTCGGAGTACGAAGCTCTAATGCACGCGGAAATCGAGAATGCCATCCGTTTCCAGGAAGAGATCGGGCCCGATGTGCTGGTGCACGGCGAATTCGAGCGCAATGACATGGTGGAGTACTTTGGCGAGCAACTCCACGGCTTCGCTTTTTACAGGGAACGGCTGGGTGCAGAGCTATGGCTCCCACTGCGTGAAGCCCCCGTTGCTGTTCGGGGATGTGTCACGGACAAACCCTATGACGACGACTTGGGCGCGTTACGCGCAGTCTTTGACCGAACTTCCGGTCAAGGGTATGTTGACTGGGCCGGTGACCCTGCTCGAATGGTCGTTTGTCCGAGACGATCTGCCGAAATCCGAAGTCGCCTTTTAACTCGCATTGGCCCTGCGCGACGAAGTGGCGGACCTGGAAGGCCCGGGAATGCGCATCATTCAAGTGGATGAGCCTGCCTTGCGCGAGGGGCTGCCCTTGCGTCGGGCGGAACAAGCAGGATACTCGTGCTGGTCCGTCGATGCATTTCGCCTTGCCACCGCGGGAGCGAACGACGAGACTCAGATTCACACGCACATGTGCTATTCCGAATTTGGAGATATCCTCGATGCCGTGGTGCGCATGGACGCTGACGTGCTCTCCGTCGAAGCAGCGCGTTCACAAATGGAGCTGCTCGACGCTTTCAAGCAGAGGCAGTATCCAAACGACATCGGGCCCGGCATCTACGATATACATTCTCCGCGCGTGCCGGATGCCCAGGAGATTGCGGTTCTCCTCCAGAAAGCGCTGGCGGTGCTCCGCCCGGAGCAGTTATGGGTGAATCGCGATTGCGGGCTGAAAACGCGCGGGTGGGACGAAGTGCGGGCTGCGCTGCGGAACCTGGTCGCTGCCGCCCGACGCGTCCGCGAGCAGGTGAGTGTGTCCGCCGATTAACGGAGTTGAACCAGTCGCGCCGGATTGGCCACCATTTGAGTCAAGCTATCAGCGGGACCCGTTGCTACGCGATCTGGTCTCCCGTGCTTCACGGGTTGGTAGATGCACTTGGGATCTTCGGCAAGGAAGTCGCCGGTAAGCGCATAGGACCGGGACCGGGACCCGCCACACAGGTTGCGATACTCGCATTCGCCGCACTTCCCGTGCAGGTTATCCGCGTTGCGTAGCGTACGGAACAGGGGCGAAGAGCGGTAAACGTCGACCAGCGAATCCCGGCGCACGTTCCCAGCGGAGAAAGGCAGGAAGCCGCTCGGATAGATCTCGCCGACGTGCGAGATGAACAGGAAGCCTTTTCCATCGTTAATCCCGGCTTGCCGCTGGATGACCTCAAGCGGTGCCCCAATGGCCGTGCCGCTCCGGCCCTCGGCCTTCCGACGCTGTGCGACGTAACGGCGGTAGTGCTGTGCCTCCGTTGTCTTGATATCGAATGACGCCCCTTGCGACAGGTCGTATAGGAATCGGAAGACTTCCTCATACTCCTCCGCCGTCAGATCCTGGGAAGCGGAGGCCCGACCCGTAGCCACCAAAAAGAAGACGCTCCAAAGGTGCGCACCGTAGTCGCCTACCAACCGGGCAATTTCGTCCAAGCGGCTGACATTGTGGCGAGTGACCGTGGTGTTGACCTGGGTCTGGAGACCGGCTTTGCGTGCGTAATCAAGCGCAAACATGGTCCGGGCAAAGGAGCCTTCCACGCGGCGGAATCCGTCGTGACTTGCGGCATCGGGTCCGTCGAGACTGATGGCCATTCGGGCCACATTGCATCGCCGGAATTCGTCGATCGCCGCTTCGGTCAAAAGCGGCGTGGCACTTGGTGTGATCGTCGTGCGCAGCCCCAGGCTGGTACTCTTTTCCAACAGGGGAAACACGTCGTCGCGCTTTAGGGGATCGCCTCCCGTGAAGACCATCAGAGGATCCCCGAATGAACGGACTTCTTCGAGGAGGCGGCACCCCTCCTGCGTAGTTAACTCGAACGGGTTCCGGTTGGCGATCGCACAGGCCCGGCAGTGTACGCAAGCCAAGTCACAAGCCTGAGTCAGTTCCCAGATCACCAGGAACGGCGCATCGTCAAAGCTCCTCATTTCCAAACTCCCTGCTTCAGGCGCGCAGCCACTTCCACATGGTCCGCTTCCGTCGGAGGTGGACTCACGACGTGGAGCGCCACCAGCCGCGTCCCTGCCCTTAACCCACGCGCCTCACCCGCTGGGACGAAGACCGTCGTCCCTGGACCAGCAACCTCCTCCCGGTCTCCTGCGACAAGTCGGCCTTCACCCTCCAGCACCAGCAGAAGCATGTCCACACCGGGGCGGTGGACAGGGATAAATTGGCCCGGTTCCAGACACGTGAGCACCACCTTGACGCGCGAACTGCCCGCGATCGCGACCGGGTTGAACTTCTCCAGTTTGAACGAAACTGCCTCACGGTACGAGCTGAGCAATATGGCCATGAGCCCAGCTTAGGGCTGCGAGGCTGGTCTGGCAGTGACCTCAGTCACCGGTCCGCACCAACTCGGCCGAATGTCAGATCTTTCCGATTCGAATGCTTAAATGATGAGCCTAACGGCCTACAATCCATAGCTTTGCCTTGGATGGCGGGATTCAATCGGATAATCGGGAGCGATGGTCCTCTAATCTCCCTCTATGATTCGTTACCTGCCGATTCTCCCAATAGCCATAATGATGAGCCACGCTAAAGCGCCACGCCGTTCGGAAATGCCGCTGACCGGGGGAACAGAAGGCCGCCAGTTTCGCGATTCGGCGGCGAACCGTTCGCGCGTCGGAAACTCGTCGAGTTGCGGGCATCGTAGTCGGCAAAGTAACCAGAATTGCGGGGGAAAATCTAGGCGAAGGTCGATCAAAACCCAGTCGGATGCGGTTGATTCGAATGTCGACCCTTTGCCCTCGAAGCAACAGGTCAACACCATGGCAGTAAGAAATCGAGGCTCCTAACCCATGTATTTGCACGGCTCCCACACAGATCGTCCTCAGCGATTCCTGGGATATCACACAGGAGGCCTTGGCGGACAGATTGGCGGCAGTCAGAAGGCAGAAGCATCTCGAGGTCTCCCCGACTTCCCGTCTGAATCAGCCTGATCGCCTGCGTGTCGACCAGGAGATCCGCTCATACAGTTGCTCCTGCGAGGATCGAGGTCGAACGCTGCAAATTCATAGATACGTTGGGCCAGTGCGTCCTGAACCTCTGGCTTGTGGGCTCGCGAATCGGAGGAATAGCCCGACCAATCACCCACCCATATCAGCTGTCTTGCCCGGCAAAACTCCGATTACCCGCCAATGATCAGTCAGAGGATCGCCGATCAACAGTATTGGATTTTCCTTCGCCACGAACCACGCACGCGGGCCGACTCAGGGCTAAGCTTCCCTCGTCCGAAGCTGACGGAGCGTCTCGCAATCCTGCTTAAAATCCTCCACGATGAAGTCGTAGACTTCGTGCTCCTTTAAAAAGTCGTCCACTTGCATGCGGGTTTCGAATCCGAGCAATCTGCGAAGCTGGGCGGCCGTAAGCGCATGGGACCGATATGCCTCAAGTGCGAGGCTTTCCAGCGCGGCACGAGGCAGGTCCTTCCACCTGGACCCGAGTCCTTGTGCGATGTCTTCCGGCAGTTCCAACGTGATCTGCATGGCAACGCCCTTCACCTTATTATCTCAAGGCACAACTCTCTCAGCTCTGCGCACCTCGGCAGCCAACTGTGCACTCCGTCCTTTTCGAGATGAGCCGGTCTCGGGCGCCGGAGCCTTCCGCGGTGCCGCGTCGGCCTTCCCGACCGACGGAATCGTCACCAGGTCCAACTCCTCGTGAACATCGGTGGCGGGAGCCAGGTAGCGCATCGTGGTTTCCAAGGACTTGTGGCCCATCCAATGCTGCACTGTCCGTACGTCGAAACCCCTTCGCAGCATTCCCGTGGCATAGGTCGAACGAAACGTCTTCAGATCAAATTTTGTCGGGTCGAGTTTGGCGCGTTTCGCGATAGATTTGCAGTGGTCGAGCATGTGCTGTTCGCGGTTTCCGGTAGGGGATGGGAACACAAATTGGCAGTTCGGGCGATGCGTATGCTTCCGAAGCTCGTCGATGAGTTCCACCGGGGCCGGAATCTCACGATCTTCCCATCGCTTCGGGTAGAACCCCAGTTCCGGTTTCGAGGTCACCCGCACAGTCCGCAACTCGAAGTTGATGTCGCTCCAGCGCAGGAACATCACTTCCTGCTCGCGGAAACCGGTCAGCAGAAACGTGGCGAACAAGGCACGTTCCGCATCGGAGCAGGCTGCAAAAAAGCGGGCAAGCTCCTCGGGGCGGTATATCTTCACAAGGGGCGTAATGCGCTCTGGTAGCGACAGCTCGCGCGTGATCCCGCTCCTACCATGGCGCTTGAGAAACTGCGCGACGATGACCGCGTTGTGCAGGATCGTATTGGATCCCAAGCCATGATCTTTCTTGAGGGCCACGACGAAGCGCGTTAGATCGTCACCGGAGATCGCGTCGACCGAGATGCAGTCACGGAAGAACTCACCGAAGCGGTTGAGCACAGCTTCATATTTGCGATGAGTGTTGGGCTTTTTCAGCGCTTCGATCTGCTCCAGGTATTTAGTAATGGCGACGTGCAATGCAGGTTTCTTGACAGTTTCGCCGGCTGTTTCAAACCCGGGGATACCCAGTTTGCGGCCTTCCAGTTCATGGTGCTTGCGCCGCTGTACCTCAAGTGCCTGAGCGGCGGTGACGCCAGCACTCACACGGCGGCGAGTGCCGCCCACGTACCACTCGACATAGTAGCGGCCGTCGGCGATGGCGTTCCAGTCGTAGTTGCCTTTGGCATTCCGGGGGATGGAAAACATCTTCCATCGGCCGTCAATTTTGATGCGTTTGACGATGTTGACTCGCGACAAAATGTCTCTCCTGCGAGCCGCATCTTAGCGGACAGCAAGGGAGACAGCACGTGGTCTAAATGACAGAAAATAAAGGGGGTGGGTAGAAGCTGGCATTCTACCACTGAATTACTCCCGC
>Ga0181521_10002581_pt1 | contig 21770 bp, 22 predicted proteins | sample PEATcosm2014_Bin_32_FD_119764 | JGI IMG/M metagenome (GOLD analysis project Ga0181521, IMG submission 119764) | Peatland microbial communities from MTU Mesocosm Facility, Houghton, MI, USA - PEATcosm2014_Bin02_60_metaG | ecosystem: Environmental > Terrestrial > Soil > Wetlands > Peat | place...
CAAGTCACGATCAGATCCCCTTGCCGATCGCCCTCGCGCCCCATCGCCATCCCACAATTCCCGATCAGTCCCCCCGCTTCACACAGAATCAACCAAAGCCGACTTCGTCAACGGGCTGCTAAGTCATACTCTGGGCATGCCGGCGGTCGTTCGTCTCCCCCGACCCGCTGAAGCGTCAGCTTCAGGCGCGTTGGATTCCACAGCCATGAAGGTTTTAGAGGCGGTCAAGCTGCTTCTAAACACGCTGCCGCTCGAAAATCAGCGGCGCGTCCTTGATCTCCTAAAATCAGCTATCCAGCCGATCACGACGCCGCGCGCAGGCGAAGTTCTCGATAACATTGTTCGTTGGATACCTCGCGATTCGGCCTGGACGGTCGATGAGGCGAAGCAAGGGATCTCCGAAAAGGGCGTCTCGGCGTCGCCAAAGGAAGTTTATAACGCGCTCGCTTATCTGACCCGGAAGGGGCATGTCCGCCGAATCGGATATGGCCGATACATCGTCGATGGAGTCGAATTGGTGACCTCCGACGATATCGGCGAGCCGGCACGATACGAGGATTAGAAGGAATTGGGCCATGAGGAATCTCCCCGTGGCCCTCATCATTTCGGCGGTTGGCTACCGCTAACCCTTTGACCGGCGTGCAGGACCGGAGAAAGGAAGGTGTTCAATGCCTACGGGCATCTTAGAGACGTAGCGGGTGATCGCGTCGGCTTCGATTAGCCCTCGGAGCCGACGTAGCACCCGCCGTCCCGATAACACACCGAGTCTTTATCGTCCATGAAAACGGGCCAGTGTGCCCAGGAGACCAGTCATGTCAGGACGGAAAACGACACCGGAGAAGCCACCGAGCCGGCGCGAATTGAGCATCGCCGGCAAGGAACTCGGCAGGGCTTCCGCCTCTAAGGCGGATAAGACCCTGGCGGGTAGGGTTCTCTCCGAAGGTGTTCGACGCGGAACACCGACGAAGCGTAAGTAGTTGAAGCAGCCGGCGGCGTCCTTCGGGGCGTCGCCGGTAAGCACTCTTTTCCTGCGTTCGATGGCTCCCTATATGGCGCGCCATCAGGGGCCAGTTAGAGTGAAAGCATGATCACGTTCTGGGTGCGGCTGCGCCAAGAGGGGCATGACGGCGACTGGCAGCCCTATCAGAAGATCCAAGCCAATTCACCCATCGAGGCAGCCGAAAACGTCTACGGGCGACCCCTGGAGACGATAGGGAGCCATTATCAGGTTCGAGCACTCGTCAGGCAGGCCGGACAGAGCGCCGCGACTGCGCTTTACGACCGCTCCCTCTGACCTTTGCCGACTCGTGGCCCGATGCGACAATCTTCTTTGCTCGGCGCGCCACCGCGCGAAAGCACCATAGCGGCGTGGTATAAGGGCGCGGACTCGGTGGACAGCTATTCTACTCGTGTAGTCGCGGGCTGGCGTCCCGATACGCGGTCTGTAGCGGAGGCCGCGTTCGCCAATCCGCCGCTGTGGTATCGAACGCTGCTTGCCATCCGTGATCGTGCCATGAGCGCTTTCGGGGTGAAGTCATCAAGCCAGATGGGGCGCGACGTTCCGCCAGAACGGCGCGTCGGCTTCTTTCCCATTCACGAAATTTCAACTGATGAAATCGTTCTCGGCGGGGATGATCGGCACCTTGATTTCCGTCTTTCCTTTTTGCGTCGTCGCTCTGACGATGGCGACCAGATCATCGCGACGACTGTTGTGCGATGTCACAATCTAATGGGCCGCGTCTATATTCGCGTCATCCTGCCCTTCCACCATTTGGTTGTGCAGTCGATCATGGCGCGGCTTGCCGGTTCTTCGTTGACGCGGTAATTCCGGCAGAACGGGCCTTCATTGAAGGCGGGAAGCGCCCCACCGGGGCGCTTACGGCTGCGCCGGGTAAGTGCGGGGGACGAAAGTCGTTTCCTCTGTCGGAGACCTCGGCGGTTTCCTTGGAGTTTCCCAGAAGGGCGTCCCCGAAAGGCTTCCTCCAAAGGTCACAGTCATCATCTAACTGAACACGCTGCCGCCGCTGCCGGTCATCCGAGCAGCAAGTAATCGTTCAGGGTCATCCGCCAGTCCTTAGATTCATGCGCCGCCAGCGTATCCATAGTTCCTGGCCCACGACCGGATATCGGCTGATATTGCAAGGGCGCATATGCCGACGCGGTATTAGGCCCATACGGGATGTTGTTCGTGCCAGGGACATACGATCCTGGTTGGAATGGATTGCCGGGGTTTTCGGGGTTCTTGAAAGGAAGTTGGCGTCCTGATGGTGAGGCTGCGGATGGTTGGGGCCGAGGTTGCGGCGTCGAAGCCATAGCGGAGGTTTGGGCTGGACTCGCTTGCGGCGAATTCATAGCGCCCGTGATCGCCTGGGGACGCAATGCTGGTGTTCCCGTAGGCGCGTCCAAGCTGTGCTGCCCGACTTGTGGAAAATTGAGGGCTGGCCGCGAGGATGCTGACGGAGATCTGATGGTTGAGGGAGATGTAGGCGCACGAGCCGCCGACACTCCTGGCGACGGTTGACGGCCAACCGCTGCCATCTGGTTCTGCCATTGCTGAATCGCTGCTGGACCTCCCGCCTGAATCGAGGCAGGCGGAGCCTGCGGCCCGTTGAAACCAGCGTAGTTACGGGGCGCGATGCCGGAAGATTGGCCGTCTTCATTCAAGCGTAGGCCGGATAGGAGTTCTCGTATCTTCATGCATCTATTTAGGTAGGCAGCCCGTCTTGGCTCCGCAGAAGGTATCCGGGATCAATCGGGCTATTTTTTCTGGCAGTCAGGACTAACGCGGAGCGCTCAAGAGTCAGGTGGAGTATGCTCGTTTTTCGTCACTTGACGCCGGGGGATACATTGGGGGATACAAAGGGGTCTAAACCGGTGGAAATGCTCAGGTTTTTGGCGATTTTCGACCCCGATTGCCCGGACTTGTTCCGGCCATCCATGGATCCCCGGGACAAGCCCGGGGATGACGGTTGTTACGCTGAAATGATCGATTTGGCTTAGTGCCCGGCGTGACCATCCTTGGGCATCTCGGCCAATTCGAACAGCAAGTTGCCGGTCGCCTTTGGGTCGATAAAGGCGATCCGGCAATTGCCGTGACCGATGACCGGCGTCTCGTGGATCAACGGCGTGCCCTTGGCCTTCAATTCGGCGAGCGCGGCGTCGATGTCCTCGACCTCGAAGCAGATGTGAAAGAGGCTCTGGCCGTTCTCGGCGATCCACTTGGTCGCGCCCGAATCCGGCGTCGTCCCCTGCAGCAGCTCGATATAGGTCTCGCCGACCGGCAGCATCGCCAGCTTGGTCGTCGGCCGGTCTTCCTCGTATTCGAGGGCGATGCCGAACTTGTCGCGCAACAAATCCGCCATCTCGCCCAAATCGTTGACCGCGATCGCGATATGCTCGATGCGCTTGATTTTCATGTTGCTCCCCCTCAATTCCCTGGCGCTTCGACCAGCACGTTGACGCCACGCGCGGCTTGCGCGATCTCGCGCCAGGTCTCGTCGTCGATCGGCACCCCTTCGGCGATCCGCTTCGCCCGCATCAACCGCTCGGGATCGCCCGGGATCAGCACCGGCTCGGCCGCGTTGCGTGGCGGCGAGGCGGTCACGTAATCGGTCATCGCCGTGATCTCGTCGGTGAGCCAGTTGCGGTCGACCAGCCGTCCCGGGTCGATGACGATCAGCAGCATGCCGTTGGTCACCGACTCGGCGTCCTGCCGCTCCGGCCGCATCGTGCCGCTGCCGGTGACCGCGCCGGCCAGCATCTCGCAGATAAAGGCGAGCGCGTAGCCTTTGTGCTCGCCGAAAGTGAAGAGCGCGCCGCGCGGCCGGTGGTACATGACATTGGGGTCGGTGGTCGGCTTGCCATCCGAGTCGAGCAGCGTGTCGGCGGCCACTTGGTCGCCCTTGTTGCGCGCGACCCGCACCTTGCCCATCGCGATCCGGCTGGTCGCCATGTCGGCGATGATCGGCCGGTCCGGCGTCGGGCCTGGGATCGCGATCGTCACCGGGTTGGTGCCAAAGCGCGCATCGCCGCCGCGCCACGGCGCGACCGCCGGGCGCTGGTCGGTAATGTTGACGAACGAGACCGAGACCAGGCCTTCCGCCGCACACATCTCGCCATAGGTGCCGACCCGGCCGATATGGTGCGCGTTCTTCAGCGCCATGACGGCGACCCCGGTCTCCTTCGCCCGGGCGATGGCGAGCTCGGTCGCCGCACGGGCGACGATCTGGCCATAGCCGCGCGCGCCGTCGTAGACGATCATCGATCCGTTATCGCTGACCACGTGGCCGTTCTCGTTGGCGCTGGCCTTGCCGGCGCCGAGATTGCGCAGGTAGCTCGGGATCATGCCGACCCCGTGGCTGTCATGGCCCTTGAGATTGGCCTCGACGAGATGGTCGGCGATGATCCCCGCCTCGTCCTCGCTGCTGCCGCCGGCGGCAAAGACGCGCCGGGCGATGCGGCGCAGCTCGTTGTGGTCGATGACGACGGACATAAGGGCTCCTCAGACGGTGGTGGCGCGCTCCGGCGCGGCCGGGTAGACCCCCAATATCTTGACCTCGGTCGAGAAGAATTCGAGCTCTTCCAACGCGAGTTGCAGCGGCCGGTCGTCGGGATGCGCCTCGACATCGGCGTAGAACTGGGTCGCGGTGAAATTACCGCCGACCATGTAACTTTCGAGCTTGGTCATGTTGACCGCGTTGGTCGCGAACCCACCCAGCGCCTTGTAGAGCGCCGCCGGCACGTTGCGCACGTTGAAGACAAAGGTGGTGACCGTCGGCTTGCCGCGCGGCGCGCGCTTCTCCACCGGCGACATGATCAGGAATCGCGTCGTGTTGTGCGCCGCGTCCTCGATGTTCCGCGCCAAGGATTGCAAACCGTAGATCTGGCCGGCGAGCTCGGAGGCGATCGCCGCGACGCTCGGGTCGCGCTGCTCGGCCAGCTCCGCCGCCGCCCCGGCAGTGTCGACCGCGACGACCGGGGTCAGCCCGTGCTGGCGCAGGAAATTGCGGGTCTGTCCGAGCGCGTGGACATGGCTGCGCACGGTCTTGATCGCTTCGAGCGTGGCCCCTGGCAGCGCCAGCAGATGGTGGTGCACCGGCTCGAAATGCTCGCCGATGATGTAGAGCCCCGAATCCGGCATCAGATGATGGATGTCGGCGACCCTTCCGGCGACCGAGTTCTCTATGGGGATCATGCCGAGCGCCGCGCGCCCCTCGCGCACCGCGGCGAAGGCGTCGTCGAACTGCGTGCAGGGCAGCGTCTCCATCCGCGGAAAGACATGGCGACACGCGAGGTCGGAATAGGCGCCGGGCGCACCCTGGAAGGCGATCAGGTTGGGTGCCTTACCGAGCATCAGCGGCGTCCCGCGACGAGCGCGCGGGCGCGGAAGAGGTCGGCGGACGTATCGACCTGGACGCCGAGCCGCGCGGGATCGATCAGGCTCACCGACATCGTCATCCCGTTCTCCAGCGCGCGCAGCTGCTCCAGCCGTTCGCGCTGTTCGAGCACGCCGCGCGGCAACGCGACAAAGCGTTCGAGCGCCTCGCGGCGGTAGGCGTAGAGCCCGATATGCTCGTAATGCGGGCCGTCGCCCCACGGTACGACCGCCTTCGAGAAATAGAGCGCGCGCGCCGGGCGCGCCGGGTCGGTAAACCCGGCGACCACCTTGTTGACGCTGGTGTCGTCGAGCGCCGCCGCATCGGTGATGATCGCGCCCAGGGTGGCGATATCGATCTCCGGATCGTTGAGCCCGAACGCGGCGACTCGCACCGCGGCGGGATCGAGCAGCGGCAGATCGCCCTGGACGTTGATCACCGCGTCATGCTCGCGGTTGGGGTCGAGCCTGCGGATCGCCTCGGCGATGCGGTCGGAGCCGGTCGGGTGCCGCGGATCGGTCATCACCGCGCGGCCGCCGGCGCCCTCGACCGCCGCGGCGATCGCATGGTCGCCACAGGCGACGACGACTGGCCCCACCCCGGCCGCCACCGCGCGGCGCCAGACATGGACGATCATCGGCGCTCCGCCGATATCGGCGAGCGGTTTTCCCGGCAGCCGGGTCGACGCCAAGCGCGATGGAATCAGGATGATCGGGTTCTGGGGCGCGGTTCGCGTCACGGTTTCATGCCGGTGGAGCGGGGAGCGACAACATGCCCGGTTCGTGCGATTGCCGGAAGCGTGATAATTGAATTGAGCCGGCGCGCGGAATTGTCTTTGCTGGCGGCTTGACCCGTCGCGCGCGGGAAATCGGGGGAGGTCGAGGGCACCGATGTCGGCTTTCGAGTGGAACAAGATCATTGCCTCGGTGCTCACCGCGATGATCGTCGCGATGGCCACGGGCATCGTCGCGCAGAACATCGTCCATCCGCTCCGCCTCGAAAAGGCGGCCTATCTGCCGCCCGGCGCCGGCGAGGGCGAAGCGGGCGCCGCACCGGCGGCCGCGGCGGCGGCACCGGAAGCGCTGCCGCCGATCGGGCCCTTCATGGACAAGGCCGACGTGGCGCGCGGCCAGCAGGTCGCCAAGGTCTGCCTGCAATGCCACACCTTCAACAAGGGCGAAGCCAACAAAATCGGCCCGAACCTGTTCGACATCATGGTAGACAACATCGCCACGGTTCCGGGCTACACGTTTTCCAGCGCACTCCTCGCCGACAAGGACAAGAAGTGGGATCCGGACGAGCTGAACCAGTGGCTCTACAAGCCGCAGGATTTCGCGCACGGCACCAAGATGACCTTCGCCGGCCTCCCCAAGGAGCAGGACCGCGCCGACGTCATCGCCTATCTGCTGACGCTCAAATAGCGGGATTGTGGTAGCGCTCGACGGCTTCCTTGCCCTCGCTTCCGAGCTGGCCGATGCCGCCGGCGCGGCGATCCGCCCCTATTTCCGCACCAAGCTGGCGGTCGACGACAAGGCCGATCTGAGCCCGGTCACCGCCGCCGACCGCGCCGCCGAGGCGGCGATGCGGCAACTCATCAATACCCGGTTTCCCGAGCACGGCATCATCGGCGAGGAATACGGGCGCGAGCGCGACAGCGCCGAGTTCGTCTGGGTGCTCGACCCGATCGACGGCACCAAATCCTTTATCAGCGGCGTGCCGCTGTTCGGCACCTTGATCGCGCTGGCGCGCAACGGGCGGCCGATCCTCGGCATCATCGACCAGCCGATCTCGCGCGAGCGCTGGGTCGGCGCCGAGGGGTGCGCGACGACGCATAACGGCGCCGCGATCCGCTGCCGACCCTGCCCGGCGCTCGCCTTGGCGACGATCTTCGCCACCACCCCCGACATGTTCAAAGGCGCCGACGCCGGCGCCTTCGCGCGTGCCGCCGGCGCCGCCAAGCTGGTGCGCTACGGTGGCGACTGCTACGCTTATGGGCTGGTCGCCCTCGGCTTCGCCGATCTCGTCATCGAGGCCAGCCTCAACCCCTACGATTTCGGCCCGATGGGACCGATCGTCGAGGGTGCCGGCGGGATCGCCACCGACTGGCGGGGCGCACCGCTCGACCTTGCCTGCGACGGCAGGGTGCTGATCGCCGGCGACCGCCGCGCACATTCCGAAGCGCTGGCGTTATTGAACGGATGAACAGCGCCGCGCTGTCCCAGGGAAGCCGACAAGGAAGCCGGTCATGCACAAAATAAAATCGCTGGCGCTCGGCGCCGTGTTGCTGATCGCCGCGGCCGGGGTCGCGAAGGCGGTCGTGACCTACGGGATGTCGCTCTACGGCGAGCTCAAATACCCGGCCGATTTCACCCATTTCGACTATGCCGACCCGAACGCGCCAAAGGGCGGCACGATGAAGCTCGCGACGATCGGCACGTTCGACACGTTGAACCCGTTTATCATCAAAGGCGTGCCGGCGGCCGGCATCGGCGAGCTTTTCGACACGCTGATGGTGCGCAGCGAGGATGAGGCGGCGAGCGACTATCCGCTGATCGCCGAAAGCGCCGACCTCGCCGCCGATCGCATGTCGGTGCTCTACACGCTCAACCCGAAAGCGCGGTTTCACGACGGCACGCCGATCACCCCCGGCGACGTGGTGTGGAGCTTTGGCATCCTGCGCGACAAGGGCGCGCCGCTCTATCGCTTCTATTACGGCGACGTGACCAAGGTTACGATCGAGGGTGACCACGGGGTGCGCTTCCAGTTCAAATCGGCCGACAACCGGGAATTGCCGGCGATCCTGAGCGAGATGCCGGTGCTGTCGGAGGCCTATTGGTCGACCCGCAACTTCGAGAAGACGACGCTCGAGCCGCCGCTCGGCAGCGGACCCTACAAGGTGGACGCGGTCGATCCCGGCCGCTCGATCACCTACCGCCGGGTTGCCGATTATTGGGGAAAGGATCTGCCGGTCAACCGCGGCCGCTTCAATGTCGATGTGATCCGCTACGACTATTACCGCGATGCGACGGTCTCGCTCGAAGCCTTCAAGGCCGGGCAATACGACATTCGCCGCGAGAATTCGTCGAAGGCCTGGGCGACCGGCTATGACGGCCCGGCGCTGCGCGATGGGCTGATCAAGAAGGAGGTCATGCCCAACCAGAACCCGACCCCGATGCAGGGGTTCGGCTACAATCTGCGCCGGACGCTGTTTCAGGACCCGCGGGTGCGGCAGGCACTCGCCTATGCCTTCGACTTCGAATGGTCGAACAAGAACCTGTTCTACGGCGCCTATACCCGTACTCGCAGCTATTTCGACAATTCCGAGCTGGCCGCCACCGGTGTGCCGCAAGGCGACGAGTTGAAGATCCTCGAGCCGTTTCGCGGCCAGGTCCCCGACGAGGTCTTCACCAAGCAATATGACCCACCGAAATACGACGGCTCGGGCGAAATCCGCGAGGGATTGCGCACCGCGCTCGGCTTGCTGAAGGAGGCGGGCTGGAGCTTCAAGGGCGAGCAGCTGGTCAACGATAAGACCGGCGAGCCCTTCCAGTTCGAGTTCCTCAACGAGGACCCGCAGATGGAGCGGGTCGCGCTGCCCTTCATCCAGAACCTGAAACGGCTCGGCATTATCGCGACCATGCGCACCGTCGATGTCTCGCAATACGAGCAGCGGATGAACAATTTCGACTTCGACATGACCGTCGTGATGTTTCCGCAGTCGCTGTCGCCGGGAAACGAGCAGCGCGAGCTCTTCGGCTCCGGGTCGGCCGACGAGCCCGGCAGCCAGAACCATCTCGGGATCAAGAACAAGGTCATCGATCAGCTGATCGAGGAGCTGATCGTATCGCCGACCCGCGCCGATCTCGTCGCCCATGTCCACGACCTCGATCGCGTCCTGCAATGGGGCTACTACGTGATCCCGCAATACCACCTGCCGGACTATTGGGTGGCGTATTGGAACAAGTTCCGGCACCCGCAGACCAACGCGAAATACGCGCTCGGCCTCGAGACCTGGTGGATCGACACCAGCGCCGAGCAGACCATCGAATCGAAGAAAAAGGACGAGACAGGCAATAAATGAAGCTGGTGTCATTGCGAGGAGCGCATAGCGCGACGCAGCAATCTCCCGCGGCGGAGGGCCAAGACGGGCGGAGATTGCTTCGCTGCGCTCGCAATGACGAAATTATCCGATGATCGCCTACGCGATCCGCCGCATCCTGTTGATGATCCCGACCCTGTTCGCGATCATGGTGGTCAATTTCGTCATCGTGCAGGCCGCGCCGGGCGGTCCGGTGCAGCAGATGATCGCCAAACTCAAGGGCAACATGGTCAGCGCCACCGAGCGGGTCAGCGGCGGGGCCAACGAGACCGCGCCGGTGCAGTCGAATAGCGGCGACAGCTTCTATCGCGGCGCGCGCGGCATCGACCCGGCGCTGATCCAACAGCTCGTCCATCAATACGGTTTCGACAAGCCACCGCTCGAGCGCTTCGAGCTGATGATGAAGAGCTATGCGGTGTTCGATTTCGGCGACAGCTTCTTTCAGGACCGCAGCGTCGTCAGCCTGATCCGGGACAAATTGCCGGTGTCGATCTCGATCGGGTTGTGGACGACCTTGCTCACCTATCTGATCTCGATCCCGCTCGGCATCCGGAAGGCGGTCAAGGACGGCAGCAGCTTTGATATCTGGACCAGCTCGGTGATTATCGTCGGCTACGCGGTGCCGAGCTTTCTCTTTGCGGTGCTGCTGATCGTGCTGTTCGCCGGCGGCAGCTACTGGTCGATCTTCCCGCTGCGCGGCCTGGTCAGCGACGATTGGTTGAGCCTCTCCTGGCCGCTGCGGATCGCCGATTATTTCTGGCACATCGCGCTGCCGATCACCGCGCTGGTGATCGGCGGTTTCGCGACCCTGACGATGCTGACCAAGAACTGCTTTCTCGACGAGATCAACAAGCAATACGTGCTGACCGCGCGCGCCAAGGGCCTCTCCGAGCACCGGGTGCTTTACGGCCACATCTTTCGCAACGCGATGCTTCTGGTGGTGGCGAGCTTCCCGGCCGCTTTTGTCGGCATCCTCTTCACCGGGTCGCTGTTGATCGAGGTCATCTTCTCGTTGGACGGGCTCGGCCTCCTCGGCTTCGAGGCGGCGATCAACCGCGACTACCCGATCATGTTCGGGACGCTTTACGTGTTCACGCTGATCGGGCTGCTGCTCAAGCTGATCAGCGACCTGACCTACATGTTCATCGACCCGCGCATCGATTTCGGCACGCGGGGCGCGTGACCGTGGCGGCACTCTGCGCCAGAGTGATCGAAATTCGGTTTAGGAGCCCGTCATGACCAGCTTCCGCATCGCCCCGGTGCAGCCGATCACCGTTCCGCCGCCAGATGACGAGCAGAATGTCGCGGCGGCAGTCGAGTGGATTGCGCGGGCGGCGCGCGAGGGCGCCGATTTCGTCTGCTTTCCGGAGTCCTATCCCGGCCCCTGGCGGATGCCGGCTGCCTACGATCCGGCTCCGGCGCTCGCCGAGGCGGCGGCAAAACACGGCGTTCACGCCGTCTTCGGCACGGTCGAACCGATCGATGCCGAGAAGGCGACCGCCTACAACCTGACCTGCATGGCGTTCCCCGACGGCCGCCCGGTCGCGCGCTATCGTCGGTCGCACCCGAACGGGCCGTGGATTTACACAGGCGGCAAGTACTGGGAGTTCCAATACGTCGCCGGCAACGACTACCCGGTCTTCGAGACAAAGCACGGCAAAATCGGCCTGGCGATGTGCAGCGAGGTCTACATGCCCGAAGTGACCCGCGCGCTGGCTCTGCGCGGTGCCGAGCTCATCTTCATGCCAGCTGGTCTCGACAAACGGCGGCTGTGGGAGACCTGGCGCACCTTGCTCTGGGCGCGAGCAATAGAGAATCTCGCGCTAATCGTTTCAACCCAGAATCTGCTCAGCCACGAGAATCGCGGCCTAGCGATCGTCGCCGCGCCCGAATCGGTGCTTTACGAGAGCGCGGTCGCGGGGATGGGCGTTGTCGAGGTCAGCCTCGACCGCGTGCGAGAGTTGCGCGCCGGGCGCGACGCCGGCAACTCGTCGGAGAGCTGCGGCGCGAAACAGGGCGTCCTCTCCGAGCAATGGCAGCGGCCTGAGCTTTACGGCAGCTTCTATCCGCGCTCCCTGAAGCAGGCGGCGGAGTAAACCCGACAGCCTCATTCCTCATATCAGCCAATAGCTTCGCGCCGGGTCCCCTCGGTTGACACCTCGCGGGACCGGGTCTAAGTCAAGCGGGAGGCGCACTTTCCGCCGGGACAAGAGCCGATGATGTCCGACCCGCGGCCGCTTTCGCCCCATCTGCAAATCTATCGCTGGCAGCTGACCTCGGTGATGTCGATCCTGCACCGGGCGAGCGGGATCGCGCTCGCGCTCGGCGCGATCCTCTTGGTGTCGTGGCTCGGCGCCGCGGCCGACGGGCCTGAGCCCTATGCGGCGTTCCAGCATTTCATGGGTTCGTGGTTCGGCCTGTTGCTGCTGTTCGGTTGGAGCGCGGCGCTGTTCTATCATCTGTGCAACGGCATCCGGCATTTGTGTTGGGATACCGGGCGCGGCCTCGAATTGAAGAGCGTCTACGCCAGCGGTTGGGCCGTTCTCGCCGCGACCGCCGCGCTGACCATCATCGCCTGGATCGCCGGCCTCGCCGGCTGGAGCCACTGAGATGGCGGTGACCCGGCTGCGCTCTCCGTTGCGTTCGCCCTTGGGTCGCGCGATCGGCCTCGGCTCGGCCAAGGAAGGGGTCGAGCATTGGTGGCGCCAGCGCGTCACGGCGGTAGCGCTGGTGCCGCTCGTCTTGTGGTTTGTCGTCGTCGTCATCGAGCTCGCCGGCGCCGACCGCGCGGCGCTCGTCGCCTGGCTGCACAACCCGATCCCGGGGATGCTGATGATCCTGCTGCTGGTCGCGACTTTCTATCACGCCGCATTGGGGCTGCAGGTCGTGATCGAGGATTACGTCCACAGCGAATGGCTGAAGCTGGTGACGATCACGGCGATGCGCCTCCTGTGCATCGTATTTGTCGTGCGCGGCGTCCTTGCCGTCTTGAAACTGGCGCTCGGCGCCTAAACCGCGGAGCCGTCTCATGCCCGCCGCCTATCCGATCACCGATCATGCCTTCGATGTCGTCGTCGTCGGCGCCGGCGGCGCCGGTTTACGCGCGACCCTCGGCACCACGCTCGAAGGGCTCAAGACCGCCTGCATCACCAAGGTGTTCCCGACCCGCAGCCACACCGTCGCGGCGCAGGGCGGCATCGCCGCGGCGCTCGGCAATATGAGCAGCGACGACTGGCGCTGGCACATGTACGACACGGTCAAGGGCTCGGATTGGCTCGGCGACCAGGACGCGATCGAGTTCATGTGTCGCAACGCGATCTTCGCGGTCATCGAGCTCGAGCATTTTGGCGTGCCGTTCTCGCGCACCGCCCTTGGCCAGATCTACCAGCGGCCGTTCGGCGGGCACATGCAGGAATACGGCGATGGCGCGCCGGCCAATCGCGCCTGCGCCGCCGCCGACCGCACGGGCCATGCGATCCTTCACGCGCTCTACCAGCAGTCGCTGCGCCACAACGCCGATTTTTTCGTCGAGTATTTCGCGCTCGACCTGATCATGGACGATGAAGGCGTCTGCCGCGGCGTGCTGGCGTGGAACCTGATGGACGGCACGATCCATCGCTTTCGGGCCCACATGGTGATCCTCGCGACCGGCGGGTACGGGCGCACCTACCGCACCTGCACCTCGGCCCACACCTGCACCGGCGATGGCAACGCCATGGTGCTGCGCGCCGGGCTGCCGCTGCAGGACATGGAGTTCATCCAGTTCCATCCGACCGGTATCTACGGCGCCGGGTGTCTCATCACCGAGGGCGCCCGCGGCGAGGGCGGTTACGTCACCAACAGCGAGGGCGAGCGCTTCATGGAGCGCTATGCGCCGCACGCCAAGGACCTCGCCTCGCGCGATGTCGTCAGCCGGGCGATGACCATCGAGATCCGCGAGGGGCGCGGCTGCGGGCCGTTGAAGGACCACATCCTCCTGCACCTCGAGCATCTCGACCCGGCGGTGCTGCACCAGCGCCTGCCGGGCATTTCGGAGACCGCCAAAATCTTCGCCAATGTCGATGTGATGCGCGAGCCGATCCCGATCCTGCCGACCGTGCATTACAATATGGGCGGGATACCGACCAACTACCGCGGCGAGGCGCTGCGTCCCACCGACGGCGATCCCGATGCGCCCGCGCCGGGGCTAATGGCGATCGGCGAAGGGGCGAGCGTTTCGGTACACGGCGCCAATCGCCTCGGCTGCAATTCGCTCTTGGACATCGTCGTGTTCGGCCGCGCGGCGGCGCACCGCGCGGTCGAATTGGTGCGCCCGGGCACTCCGCATGCACCGCTCGCCAACGGGATCGAGGCCTCGCTCGACCGGTTCGACGCAGTGCGCCATTCGAAAGGGCCGCGCAAGACCGGCTCCATCCGCAACGAGATGCAGATTGTCATGGAGCAGAATTGCGCGGTGTTCCGCACCGGCGAGGTACTGCAGGAAGGCGTCGCGAAGATCGACGCGGCAGCGCGCGCCTATGCCGATCTTGGCATCGCCGACCGCTCGCTGATCTGGAACAGCGATCTCGTCGAGGCGCTGGAGCTGAAGAACCTTCTCGAGCAGGCGGTCGTGGCGCTGCATTCGGCCAACGCGCGGCAAGAAAGCCGCGGTGCCCATGCGCGCGAGGATTTTCCCGAGCGCGACGACGTCAATTGGCTGAAGCACACCCTCTCCTGGCTCGACGGCGATTGCGACGTGACCCTCGGCTACCGCCCGGTGCACCTGAACACCCTGTCGAACGAGGTGCAGCCCTTCCCGCCCAAGGCGCGGTCGTACTGATGGCCGAATTCACTCTGCCGGCGAACTCCAAGGTCGGCACCGGGACCACCTATCCGGGGCCACCGGGCGCGAAAAGCCCGCGGCGCTTCCAGATCTATCGCTGGAACCCCGAGGATGGCGCCAACCCGCGCCTCGACACCTATACGGTCGATCTCGCCGACATCGCGCCGATGGTCCTGGACGCGCTGATCAAGATCAAGAACGAGGTCGACACCACGCTGACCTTCCGCCGCTCGTGCCGCGAGGGGATTTGCGGCTCGTGCGCAATGAACATCGACGGCACCAACACGCTCGCCTGTCTGAAGCCGATCGAGGAGATCAAGGGCGACGTCAAGATCTACCCGCTGCCGCATATGCCGGTGGTCAAGGACCTCGTCCCCGACCTCACCCATGTCTACGCGCAGTATCAGTCGGTCCAGCCGTGGCTGCAGGCCGACAGCCCGGCGCCGCCCGACCGCGAGCGCCCGCAATCCGAGGACGAGCGCGCCAAGCTCGACGGGCTGTGGGAATGCATCCTGTGTTTCTGCTGCACCACCGCGTGCCCCAGCTATTGGTGGAATGGCGAGCGCTATTTGGGGCCCGCGATCCTGCTCCAGGCCTATCGCTGGCTCGCCGACAGCCGCGACGAGAAGACCGGCGAGCGCCTCGACGCGCTCGAAGACCCGTTCCGCCTCTACCGCTGCCACACGATCATGAACTGCACCAAGACTTGCCCCAAAAACCTCAACCCGGCGAAGGCGATCGCCGAGATCAAGAAGATGATGGTGCAGCGGCGGTAGTTGCGCCGCATACCGGTATTCGGTATACTGTCGAGTGATCAAATCGTTCGGTGATCGGCAGACCGAAGCCCTGTTTCACGATCGGTTTGTTCGCGAATTCCAAGGCTTCGCGCGCTCGGCAAAACGTAAGCTAGAAATGCTCAGTGCGGCGAGCCGTCTTGATGATCTGCTCGTACCGCCATCGAATCGGCTGGAAAAGCTGAGGGGCAACCTCGGCGCCTTTCATGCGATCCGGGTTAATGACCAGTGGCGGGTGATTTTCAAATGGATCGACGGGCACGCCTATGAGGTGCGCATCGTCGATTATCATTAGAGGCCGACATGGAAGATGAATTTGCTCCCGTGACGCCGGGCGAGATCCTCAAGGAGGAGTTCCTGTCCGGCTACGGACTATCGCAGGGCCGGCTCGCGCGAGCGGTCGGCATTTCGCCCAACCGCATTGCCGAGATCGTCAACAACCGGCGGCGTATCAGCGCCGATACCGCGGTTCGCCTCGCCCTTTATTTCGGGAATAGCCCGGAATTCTGGATGAACCTACAAGCGCACTACGACCTCAAGATCGCGCAGGAGAATCTTCCGCCGCAGGAAGCCGAGCGCATCAAGGCGCAGCGGGCGGCGTGACCGCGTGCAATGACGGTGCGTCCCCGATAAGTTAATGCGGTAACGCAAGCGAGGGAGCGGGCGATGGCGGCTGACGGCAGGCTTTCCGGCAAGGTCGCGGTGGTGACCGGCGCGTCGAGCGGCATCGGCGCCGCCAGCGCCAGGTTGTTCGCCGAGGCCGGGGCCAAGGTCGTCGTCGGCTATAACCAGGGGGTCGATCGCGCCAAGGCGGTCGTTGCCGCGTTGAAGGGCAGCGGCCATCAGGCGATGCGCCTGCCGCTCGAGGACACCGCGCAGATCGAGAAGGTCGCCGCCGCGGTCAAGGCGGAGTTCGGCCGCTGCGACATCCTGGTCAATTCCGCCGGCTTCACCCGCATGGTGCCGCACAAGGACCTCGTCGCGCTCGACGACGATCTGATCGACCAAGTGCTGACCGCCAATGTGCGCGGGCCGTTCGCGACGATCCGCGCCTTCGCGCCGCTGCTGAAGGCGAGCGGGGAAGGCGTCATCGTCAATATCTCTTCCGGCGCGGCGCAGTCGGGCACCGGCAGCTCGATCATCTATGGCGCCTCGAAGGCCGCGCTCAACACGATGAGCATGGCGTTGGCGCGGGTTCTTGCGCCGGAGATCCGGGTGATCGTCGTCGCGCCCGGCATGGTCCACACCGGCTTTGTCCCCGGCCGCACCGAGGAGATGATGGCGGCCGCGGCCGCGGCGGCGCCGCTGAAGCGCGCGATCGAGGCTGAGGACGTCGCCCTGGCGGTGCTCGCCTCGGTTACCCATTTGACCCATACCACCGGATCGATCATCTCGGTCGATGCCGGCCGCCATCTCTGAGTAGAGCCGCACCCGCCGATGCCTTTGCCCGCGATCACCCGTCAGCGCGAGATCATCGACCGGCGTGCGCTTGGCGAGGCGCTGGCGGCGCTGGCGGTCGATACCACGACCCCCGATCGCAAGCCGATCGTCGCGCTGCTGCGCGAGACGCTCGACCGCGGCCGGGCCGAGATCGAGCGCCGCTTCGAGGAGGGCGGCAGCGCCGCGCATTGCGTCGCCGAGCAGTGCTTCCTGATCGATCAGCTGATCCGCACCCTGTTCGATTTCGTCGCCGAACGCATCTACCCGCTCGCCAACCCGACCGAGGGCGAGCGGCTGGCGATCGTCGCGGTCGGCGGCTATGGGCGCGGCGAGATGGCGCCCTACTCCGACGTCGATCTCTTGTTCCTCTTCCCCTACAAGCAGGCCCCGCACACCGAGCAGGTCGTCGAATACCTGCTGTACCTGCTGTGGGATTTGCGGCTCAAGGTAGGCCACGCCACCCGCTCGATCGCCGAGTGCCTGCGCTATGCCAAGACCGACCTGACGATCCGCACCGCGCTCCTGGAGGCGCGCTATATCTGGGGCGACCAGCAGCTCTACATAGAGCTCAAGGCCAAGTTCGACAGCGACATCGTCAAGGGCACCGCCGGGGAGTTCATCGAGCAGAAGCTCGCCGAGCGCGACGAGCGGCACAAGAAAGTCGGCGACAGCCGGCATCAGCTCGAACCCAACGTCAAGGAGGGCAAGGGCGGGCTCAGGGACCTGCACACGCTCTATTGGCTGGCGAAATACATCTACCGCATCGACGACGTGACAAAGCTGGTCGATCTCAACGTGCTGTCGGCCGAGGAATCGCAGCGTTTCGCCCGCGCGCAGGAGTTCCTGTGGACGGTGCGCTGCCACCTGCACTACCTGTCCGGCCGCGCCGAGGAGCGCCTGACCTTCCCGCTGCAGACCGAGATCGGCCAGCGCATGGGCTACCGCGATCATACCGGCAGCCGCGGCGTCGAGCGCTTCATGAAGCACTATTTCCTGATCGCCAAGGATGTCGGCGACCTGACGCGCATCTTCTGCGCGGTGCTCGAGGTCGATCAGCAAGGGCGCCGGCGGCTCGGCTCATGGCTGCGCTGGGGCGGCCGCAGCCGCGGGCTCGAAGGTTTCGTGCTCGATGGCGGGCGGCTGACGATCCCGAGCGAGGATTTCTTCGCCAAGGACCCGGTCGCGCTGTTGCGCCTGTTCCATGTCGCGCAACAGCAGGAGCTCGACATCCATCCGCGCGCCTTGCGCGCCGCGACCCGCTCGCTGCGCCTCGTCAACGCCGAGCTGCGCGAGAACCCCGAGGCGAACCGCCTGTTCCTCGAAATCCTGACCTCGAAAAAGGACCCGGAAACCGCGCTCCGGCGGATGAACGAGGCCGGCGTGTTCGGCCGCTTCATCCCCGATTTCGGCCGCGTCGTCGCGCAGATGCAGTACGACATGTACCATGTCTACACGGTCGACGAGCACACGCTGTTCGCGATCGGCATCCTGCACAAGATCGAAGAGGGCGAGCTCAAGGACGAGCTGCCGCTCGTCACGTCGATCGCCCCGACCATCGTCTCGCGCCGCGCGCTTTACCTCGCGACCCTGCTGCACGACATCGCCAAGGGGCGCGGCGGCGACCATTCCGAATTGGGCGAGAAGGTCGCGCTGAAATTGGGCCCACGGCTGGGGCTCACCGACGAGGAGACCGAGAGCGTCGCCTGGCTGGTGCGCTGGCATTTGCTGATGAGCAACATCGCGTTCAAGCGCGACTTGAGCGACCCGCAGACGATCCAGAATTTTGTCGAGCGGGTGCAGTCGCCCGAGCGGCTGAAGCTGCTCCTGGTGCTGACCGTCGCCGATATCCGCGCGGTCGGCCCCAAGGTGTGGAACGGCTGGAAGGCGGCGCTGCTGCGCGAGCTCTATCACAGCGCGTGGGATGTGATCTCGGGTGGGCTCGCCGTCGGCGCGCGCGATTCGCGCATCGCCGCGGCGCAGGAGGCGGCGCGCGGCCTGCTGCCCGATTTCACCGACGACGAATTCGCCGCCGTCGTCGCGCGCGGCTACCCGTTCTACTGGCTGTCGCTCGACGCCGAGACCCATGCCCGCCATGCGCGCCTCATGCGCGAGGCCGATCGCGGCGGCGCGCCGCTGACGGTCGAAAAGCGCCTCGATCCGGGGCGCGCCGCGACCGAGGTGACGCTCTACACCGCCGACCACCCGGGCCTCTTCTCGCGCATCGCCGGGGCGTTCGCGATGTGCGGCGCCAACATCGTCGACGCCAAGATCGTGACCATGACCAACGGCATGGCGCTCGACACGTTCTGGGTGCAGGACAATAACGGCGAGCCGATCGACGCCCCCGACAAGCTGGCGCGCATGTCGGTGGTGTTCGAGAAGGTGCTGACCGGCGATGTCAGCGCCGATCGCGAGCTGGCGCGCCCGCCGGCGATCCACAGCCGCACCAGCGTCTTCACCGTGCCGCCGCGCGTCCTCGTCGACAACCAGGCGAGCCGCACCCACACCGTGATCGAGGTCAACGGCCGCGACCGGCCCGGCCTGCTGCACGAGCTGACCCGCGAGCTGACCCGGCTCAACCTGCAGATCTCCAGCGCCAAGATCTCGACCTACGGCGAGAAGGTCGTCGACGTGTTCTACGTGAAGAACCTGTTCGGCCACCAGGTCGAGCACCCCGACAAGCTCGCCGAGATCCGCACCGCGCTCGAAGCGGTGCTGGCCAAAGGCAACCGCCCGCCCGCGCCCGCCACGTCGCCCACCCGCCGCGCACGGGAGACGGTGGCGGCGAAGTGAGGTTGGTTTTTCGCGTCTGAATTATTTTGCCCTGGCCGGGTTTGCCCCCCAGGGAGCATGCCCGTCCGTCCGCATCCATGATGAACCCTTAGGTTTCGCTCAACAAGAGATCAGCTGAAAGCTAATGTCGCGCGTCAGCAATATGGGGCGCGTCTATCTTCACTGCGCTCCTGCCTTCTTGATCGTCATTAATGCCAAACGTGCGCATCGCTTGGATGCCCGTGAACCGGCGCTCGGGCTATTTCTCGCCAAGTTTCAACGATCGGATCCATTAAGAGCCTCGCATTAATACCGTTCCTTGAGAGCTCCAGAATCCGGCTCATTATATCAATACCGAACTATCGTTCCGTTCTAGAGAGCTGATCAGGCCGACCGCCGTCGCCCTAATCAGCCACTCCGCTGATTGACGCTCGTACACCTCTGGCGGAATATCTAAGAAGGAAGCTTCTGCAGCATCCCTTCCCGGATGCAGTGCGTGGAGGACGATGGCCGCCGCCCGAACTGCCTTTGTGTATGTCGGTGACTCCACAATCTTACTCAGTGCCTTCGGATCGGGTATAAATCCCACTACTCCCGGTGCTGCCGAACAAGCCGTGCGGGGTGCCGCAGGCCGACGACCGGCGGGTGCTGAATGGAGACGGGTGCGACCGAATTTTTGGTTCGGCGGAACCTCCGGAGACGTTGGATCAGGTCCAACGGGCCGGGAATCCGGAGGATGTCGGCTAAAAACCCACTCCCCACCCGGATTTTGTGAGGCTTGAAATGCACCATAGACTGTCGCATGACCTTAAGACTTACCAATTGCCCGACATTTTTTCATTTAGGGTAGACAGCGCCGATGAAAACCAAGAGTTAATAGTTAGTCGTCTTATTGACTATCATTTTTACATGAAATCAGAGTGCGAACGCAAAAATGTTCCGAAAATCATGGGAATGTGGGCGGACTTTAGTCAAATTTTTGTGGATTTTGGTACAGTATTAGAATCTCGCAATGTTCAGAAGGTTTCTGAAATACTTCTTAACGTTTGTACCACTCCATTGGTTTCTGGCTTTAGCTCGTACCATAGCTTCGCCGCCATCACTCAAGATTTGCGCTCCCGTATGTTTGAATCATACTTAACAATTGATAGGATGTTAAGCTTGGCCGAATCCGTCGGCGCAGCTTATCCTCAGTGTCCCTATCAGGGGCGTTGGGGATATCACGACCTAGATGCAACTGCCCTAGTGAATAGAATTAAATTACGAATTCCCTTTGACATAACTCCTCCCAAGGCAGGCGGTGGAGCTTTTGGTATGCAAACCTCCGATGGAATAATATCCATATCAGATATATTAGCGATATATGTTGCAAATCGTGCCAATAGCATTTTGTCTGATTGTGCTCAGAAGACTATTTGCGAAATCGGGGGAGGTAGCGGCACCCTGGCGTGTTATCTAGCAAGAACATGCGCAGAAACTATAATGATCGCTGATTTGCCAATTGTTAGCGTCATACAAGGATATTATTTGATGAAAAGCGTTGGGCTAAAATCTGTTAACTTGTCTGGCGAATCTGCCACTCCCGAACACAAAATTAGGCTCATCCCGTATTGGGAGCTTGATGATATTCCTAGCAAGTCGGTTTCTCTGTTTATTAACACCGATTCCATGCCTGAAATCGATCATGATATTGCCGAACATTACATCGGGCTTATCAAAGATAAGGCTAGCAACGCGTTTTTGAGCATCAACCAAGAAACGCAAGCGGACAATCATGGGGTCGTTCAAGATTTGGTCGAGAAAGCTGGAGGGTTTAGGCGCGTCTATCGTTTCCCGCACTGGATGCTCCTTGGATACGTAGAAGAGCTGTATAAAATCGCGGATATAACTCTCCGGTTTTGACTAGATCAGATCGCTGGTGGTATACGCGCTGGGCGAGTATGCCGCAGAAGCAACGTTCAAGTCGCTTGACGACGCCATGGAATGGCTACGGGTGAAGGCGATTGAGCTGTATCCCGAGAGCGAGTTTGCGAAAGAGTGGCGGCGCTGATTAGAACAGGGACGTTCACTGCGCGGTGAACGTATAACGCGGGTGTCTCGCCCTGAGACACTCCCTAGGGTAGGGCGCTTCGCCTTCGAAATAACCATCTCCGCCGCCTTCGGCTCCCGGACCGAAGCCGGTATGTAAATCGAGAACTGCTGCACCACGTTCTTTGGCAACGTCGGAAAATCGTTCGACTAATGCATCGGTGGATAGCCGAGTTAAATTGTTTCTCTTCATTTCAAAACTCCAGCCGCATCTGTTCGAGCATGGAGGGCCGGGCGATTTAGGTCGGGAGGATAATGGCGATGTTGCACTTCACGTCCCCAATCCGTGCAAACGGTGAGGTGACGTGCTATGTTGCGTCACCGCCGTCTCACTCCCCTTCCGATTGAAACACGGCGCGAACTGAAGAGGCGCGACGTGA